>Ga0315284_10001255_pt1 | contig 36127 bp, 30 predicted proteins | sample YL17G09_16_MG_FD_203696 | JGI IMG/M metagenome (GOLD analysis project Ga0315284, IMG submission 203696) | Sediment microbial communities from Yellowstone Lake, YNP, Wyoming, USA - YL17G09_16 | ecosystem: Environmental > Aquatic > Freshwater > Lake > Sediment | place: USA: Wyoming | collected...
CCATTTTGTCGAGGAGGGACTGAACGACTTGACTGAGCCGTTCACGGGCCTTTTGCCGATCCGTCCGTGCGGACATGGACTCCTCCATGAGTTCAAAGGGAGCCACCCCAACCTATGGTACCCCGCCCCCGCTCTTCCCGCCCGCCGAAACGGTCACGCACCCCCTTGCGGGCCACGCCCCGGATGATTTGCAGACGCTTCTGAAGATCGGGGTCTGCAAGGTCATCTTCCGCCAACAGGCCATCTGTCCAGATGTGCAGTTGATCCAGGGGGCCTTTCAACTGGTGTCGCAGGTCTGTGAACGCGCGCGCCCGCCACTGCTCTTGGGCCGCGATGATCCGGCCCTGGTGCAGGAAGAAGCCCCAGTAGCGAGCGACCGCCGCTGCCACCAACTCCAGCAGACGCAGGTCGTCGAGGTTGTAGTACCAGGGGCCGGCTGATCGAACGTCAAAACGGCCCGCGGAACAGCGAATGACTCCTGCCAGCTCGGAACTGACGAAAACCGGCGTGCTGATCTCGCTCAATGAAGGCAGCTCCTGTGGGGATGGCACGCCCAACACGCGGCAGGCCTCTTCGATGATCCCGATGCGATCAGTCCAGACCAAGCCACGGTATTCGGTCTGAAGGAAGTGCTGGTCCTGAATCCCTGTTGTCCAGTCGAAAATGATAACCGGTTTTTGGTTTCGCAAGACCCAGTTGGTGACGCCCTGTTCAAGTGGATCGGTGGATCGCCACTGGTACGGCATTGTCTTGTGCCAGGTTGTGCCTGCCAGGTAGAACTTGCGTGAATCGACGGCTGGATTCACGAGGAATACGGAGACCTCCAGGGCATGAAATGTCTGGGCGACGCGGCGGCATAGCTGGTCGAGCGTTCTACGGACGCCTTCGGGAATTGGCCGATCGGGTTCAGCGCCAGTGTCCGGCACTGTGCCCAACAAGGTATTCGTCTCGTTAACCAGATCGAAGCTGACCGAGTCTCAAATCGCCCGGTACAAGGCCGCGATCATGGGTCCGAGTGCCTGCAGCCGCTCTTCGTCCTCTGCGGTGAACGGCTGACATTCGCCGCAGCGGTAGAGCGTGACCGCTCCTTTGAGGCCGCCGATGAACTTCACCGGCACGGCCAGAAGGGCTTTGAGGCCGAAGACATGATGAATCGGGCTCAACCGGCGAGCATCTTTCGCAATGTCGGCCGATCGTTGTGGCTGGCTCTCGCGGATGGCGCGGCCGGTGAGGCAATCATCTACAAAGAGATCATGGACCGCAAACACTCGTTTGGTGTTCCGAAACCACGACGCCAGCACCAACATGCGATTCTTACTGGGATCAGGTCTTGACTGAGAGCCCTGATAGGATTCCCAGAGGACACACCCATCGGCGGCAAAGGCATCGGCGAGCGTGCTGAACATCATTGTCAATGCGTCCTGGCTGGCGGTGGCCGTCAGGCACTGCGACAATCGCACGGCATCCGAAAGCATCCGACTTGCGGTATCGTCCCCAGAGGTGGTCATGAGTGCGCATTCTGCCTCATTTGGCCAGTATTGCAGGAGGCCGTCCGTTCGCTCTCGATGCGGGGGATTGTTGTGCATGAAACAACATCCACTGACTTGAGCTAGCTCTGCATGGCGCCTCATCTGTGCCGCGAATCAAATCGGCGATTCATTCACGCATGAGGCATGGCAAGCACACGCCAAAGCGGGATGGCAATACCGGCATGTGGTGCAAGACCGGACCGTTGCACTGGTGCCCAGTTGATCACGTTCCAGTGGGCTTGGAGGGGGAGGGGGTTTTCTCGTCGCGCCAATCGAGGTGTTTGGCGTCGCCCCAGAGGTATTCGAGGTCGTAGAACTGGCGGGCGCCTTCGCTGAAGACGTGAATGATGACGTCAACGAAGTCGAGCAGGACCCAGGTGTCTCCGCCGTAGCCGGCATGGGAGATCGCGTTGAAGCCTCTGGGCCGGGCCATTTCCTGGATGTCGTCGCAGACGCTGCGCATCTGTCGGGGGCTGGTGCCGGTCGCGATGACGAAGAAATCCGTCACGGGGCAGATACCCCTGACGTCCAGGACGATCACGTTGTAGCAGCGGGTGTTGGCAGCCAGGCGCGCGGTTTCAAGGGCGAACGATCGAGCCGCCGCGATGCGCTGATGGCTGTCTGCCGCATGGGTTTCAGTAGCGATAGGTCACCTCCGATCGAACCCGGGGTTCCGCAGTGCTGGCGGACAGTTTACGGATTGCGGGCACCGGAAAAAAGCCCGGGGCACGGTGATGACCCGTGCCCCGGGATTCCTTCCCGAAGATTCTGGAATGTGAGGAACGGACAGTCTTAGTTGCCATCGGCCTTGCCGCCGCCAACCTCTTCGTCCATCTGCTGCATCTCGGGGGTCTCTTTCTTGGAGTTGCGAACCGCCCAGATAATCAGGACGATAAAGACGATGGCGAGGACCGCACCGATGGAGCCCATGGGCGCCTTGCCGGTCAGCGTGCTCTTGACGCCAGCCATGTTGAACCTGAGGACGACGGAAGTGAGGGTGAGCATGGCGACCATGTTCATGACCTTGAGCATGGGGTTGATGGCGGGTCCGGCGGTGTCTTTGAGGGGATCGCCGACGGTGTCGCCGGTGACGGCGGCCTTATGCCTTTCGGAGCCTTTGCCGAGGTTATTAGCGGGATCGCGGGGCTCGTCTTCGATCATTTTTTTGGCATTGTCCCAGGCGCCGCCGGCGTTGGCCATGAAGATACCGAGCATGATGCCGGAGACGATCATGCCAGCGAGGAATCCGCCGAGGGCGTATGGGCCAAGGAGGAGGCCGACGAGGATGGGGCTGAGGACGCCGAGGAGGGCGGGGCCGATGAGTTCGCTCTGGGCGGCGCTGGTGCAGATATCGACGACGCGGCCGTAATTGGGCTTTTTGGTTCCGGCCCAGATTTCCTTATCGCGGAACTGGATGCGGCACTCTTTGATGATATAGAAGGCAGCGCGGCCGACAGCGCGGATGAGCATGGAACTGAAGAGCCAGGGGACGACGCCGCCGATGAGCAGGCCGATGAGGACGGTGGGCTCGGCGACGGAGAGCCTTCCCGAAAGGAGCTTGTACTGGATCATCGACATCTCGACGATCTTGTCCTCGGAACCCATGGCCAAGACGGCGATAAAGGAAGCGAACATGGAAACGGCGGCGATAACGGCGGAGCCGATGGCGATGCCCTTGGTCTCGGCCTTGGTGGTGTTACCGACGGCGTCGAGGTCGGCGAGGATCTGGCGGGCGTGTTTGTAGTTAGCGGCGCCCATTTCCTTTTCGTCGTAGCCCATTTCGCCGATGCCGTTGGCGTTATCGGCGACGGGGCCGAAGACGTCCATAGAGATGGTGTTGCCGGTGAGGGTCAACATGCCGATGCCGGCCATGGCGACGCCGTAGGCGATGAACACGGGTGAATCGGTGCTGCCGAAACAGAATACGGAGAGGGTGATGGCAGCCGCCAGAACGATCGTGGACATGACGGCGGACTCGTAGCCGACGGCAAAGCCCTGGATAATGTTGGTGGCGTGGCCGGTCTGGCAGGCGCGGGCGAGGCTCTTAACGGGGGCGTGGGAGGTATGGGTGTAGTAGCTGGTGAGCTTATTGAGGGCCATCGCCAGGACGATACCGATGAAGCAGGTCATAATCGGGCGGATATCGGCACCGGCGACCATGAACCACTGATCGAGGTTGAGCTTACCGTCCTGGGTGAAACCAGCGGTGGCCTGGGGGTAATCGGCGAAGTACTTGGAGTCGAACTTGAGGTAGAACATGCCGAGGATGACGAAGCCGATGACGGAGATAGCCGAGCCGATCCAGAAGCCGCGGTGTACGGAATGGAGGGCGGTGTCGGAGGTATCGTTGGGTCCGGCCTTGACGGTGTAGGTGGAGATGATGGAACCAAGGACGCCGATGCCGCGGACCAGGAGGGGGAAGATAACGCCTTTATGGCCGAAGGATGCCATACCGAGGATCATGGCGGCGACGATGGTGACTTCGTAGGACTCGAAGATATCGGCGGCCATACCAGCGCAGTCGCCGACGTTATCACCGACGTTGTCGGCGATAGTGGCGGCGTTGCGGGGGTCGTCTTCGGGGATTCCGGCTTCGATTTTGCCGACGAGGTCGGCGCCGACGTCAGCGGCCTTGGTATAGATACCACCGCCGACGCGCATGAAGAGCGCGAGGAGGGTTCCGCCGAAGCCGAATCCGAGGAGGGCTTCATAGGCCTTTTCGCCGTAGATGAGGAAGATGCAGGTACCGCCGAGGAGGCCGAGGCCGTCGGTGAGCATTCCGGCGACGGTTCCGGTGCGGTAGCCGAGCTGCATGGCTTCGCCATAGCTTCTTCGTGCAGCGGCGGCGACGCGGAGGTTACCGGCGGTAGCGAGGCGCATGCCGACGAATCCGACGGACCAGGAGAAGAGGGCACCGACGAGGAAAGCTCCAGCGCGGCCGAAGGCGAATCCCCAGGCGCCCCACTTGGTCAGGAAGAGCAGCACGGTGATGAGCACGATGAGGGGGCCGATTTTACGGAACTGAGCGACGAGGTAGGCGTTAGCGCCTTCGCGGACGGCGTCGGCGATTTCCTGCATTTTCCTGGTTCCGGTTTCAGCGCGCAGGACCTGGCTTCGGAGCATGAGGGCGTAGGCGAGGCCGAGGAGCGCGACGACGAGGACGATGATGAGGCTGGTCCTCTCCATCGCGTTGAATTTGGAGCTTGTGAAGGGCTCGAACCAGTTGACTTTGTGCAGGGCGGCTTCGTCGGTCGATCCTTGAGCGGCGCTGACCACGGTCGCGGCATCAGCGCCCCAGCTCAGAGCGGGCGTGAAGAAGCACGCTCCGACAAGACACATTCCGACTACCATCAGGAGGGCCGTTCTGGCCTTACTGCTCTGGCAAATCCGTTGCATTCGTGCAAACATGGGAGTTCTGCCCTTTTCTTGAAAAAGAGATTCCAATAGCGCCTCGCCACTACAGGGGCGAGAATCCGGTGCGCGCGTGATAGAAGACACCGCAAATCCTCAACGTGCAGCCACACGCCGGGCCGCGCGGAAGGACAACTGGTCCGCCATTATTGGCAGGGCGGCGGATTTTTCAACCCGGGTGGAAAATGGAGGAAGAGGTTACCCGGAATGGATAAACGGACATGAATCGATATATCGGGTGGCGGCGAGGTTGCTTACAGGGGGCGGTTGTGCTAAGGTCAAGGGGAGCCAGGGGTATGCATCTCCCCGGGGCGACACATCGGGTCTGCAAACGGAGAGAGCGGGTATGGTGGAGCCATTCGTCATTTTCTGTCCGTGTTGCTCGCAGCCGTCGGCGTTCGAGACGGAGTTTTCAGAGGTTGTGTTTCTGTCGGCGCCGGAGTTCCAGAAGGTGGCGCAATCCGAGGAAGCCGACAAACGCGTGTTCACGTGCAGGAACCGCACGTGTTTCTCGCCTTCGGAAGCGATCGTCTGCTCCACCAGAGAAGTGGCCAGGGACATCCAGCGCCAATGTCTTGGCGATAGCTGGACCGTCCCCAGAGACTTCCGGCTGCGCAAAAACGCGAAGGGCGACCTGTATGGGAACAGATATGGCATCGTGTTCAACCGCCGGCCCGTAAAGCGTGAGAGAAACCTCTGCCTGACGGAGTACGTCGATGAGCGGCTGCTGTCCAAGGCGCTGCTGGGGTTTGCGGTGCGCGAGGATGTGCCGGTAACCGTATTCGTTGCTCACACGACCCGCAAGGGAGTGTACTGGGCGCCGATCGAGCCGGCGATTGATGGGCAGGGCCACGCGCCGTTCTACTTCTCGCCCGTCTGCCAAGTCTGTAGAGAAGCGTTCGGGAAACGCATCAAAGCGGAGTTCGAGGCGCAACGCCCTGACAACAGAGAGAACTGCGACTTCTCTGAGTCATGCCCGCGCAAGCATTGTCCGTCCACGGCCGAGGCACTTCCAGGCCAGTTCAGCCAGTGTCTTCGATACCTGGATCTGCGCAAAAGGCTGTGCCCGTGCTACAGTTCCGATCTCAACGTGATCGACAAGACCATCGAACGCTTCAAGAGAGGGGAACTTAAGCCGACGACGGAGAAGTGCTGGGCGAGGTTAACGGAGGTGGCCTTCCCTATCGTGGTGCACGGGCACCTGCTGGGGATTCTGATGACGGGACAGTTCATCGAAGGGGTTCCGGTCCCGTCGGTGGTGGAGCTTCTGGATCGGGAGCGCGCATGGCGCGCGGCTCACGATATGGACCCGGAGTGTCTGCTGTGCGCGGGGCAGGAGTTGGCCGACGCCGTTGCCGCAGAATCCAGGCCACCTGAACCTGGGGTGTGGCGGAAAGGACGGCCAGATGGGCGCGTAACGACGCTAGACGAGGAGACACGCGACGTCTTGGTCCGGCGGCTGTCGGATGATCTTGGCCAGATCAATAATGTCGCCAACGATCGATACGGACAGCAGAGGGAAGGGAGAGAGAGCGCGTTTCGCGGGGAATTGGCGGGCATGCTGTCGCGCAGGCTCCTGGAGCGGTGCGAGCCGCCGAGCTTCCTGCCTGGGATGCTCGAGAGGATGGCGGATTTCTGGGCGTTCGAACGTGTGTGCCTGCTGGTGGGAGGCGAAGAGGAAGGGGGGGTGCGGCTGCACGCCACGGAGAAGCAGTACTGCGCTGGGGGGCAGGAGGGGGGGTTTGTGAAGTTAGACTGGCGAGCGGGGCAGTGGCCCGTTTCGATCCTGGTGAAGCCTGAGGGATCATCTGACCCTGGGCCCGATAACGGAAGATGGCGCAAGTTCGTCAGCGACCTGAACAACTCAGGGGCAGGCCCGGTGCTGAAAGAGGAAAAGGAAACGTACATCGTCACGATTCAGGGCGGGCCGCGGATTTACGTGTTCTGCTTCAGCGGTCGGGATGGACCGCAGCTCAGCGAACTGCCGTACTATTCGAGCGATCTGCCCATTCGGCTGTCGCTCGAATGCAAAGACCAGATCGTGCGCACGTGCCAGAGTGTGGTGGATCGCCTGAACCATTTCTGGCTGAGGGTGGATGAAGAGCAGAGCCATCGATCGCTGGCTCACACGTTGCGCAGCGCGGTCAGACTGATGTGCGCGTACCAGGGCTTTTTTCGTGAGCAACTGCGTATTCACGAGGCCGATGTCCCGGAGGCTTTCCGTGCGTTCTGCGAAGCCGCCCGGAAGGTGCACAGGTCCGTCAGGATCGGTTCCAGAGTTGTTGACGACGAGCTGAGCAAGCTGACGCTGGCCAGCACACTGGAAGAGGTCATCCGCGACGCGAAGGAAGGGCAGACTGACGTGGTCGATGTGCTGCGATCGTTCAAAGCCCAGTTTGAGCTGGTCGGCGAACCAGATCGTAAACGGTGGTGCCCGCGCGGCGCGCCGGTTAGTTTTGCCGCGGTCCGAGCGAAGAAGGAGCTGGTTGTCCTGGCCATCCGGAACATCCTCGACAACGCGTACAAGTACTCCTATCGCGATCGCGACATTTGCATTGATCTGCACAGAGAAGGGACGTACTGGGTCATCAGGGTGGAGAACCACGGGCTAGCCATACGGCCTGAGGAGATCGAGCGTGTCACACAGAAGGGCTATCGAGGAATCCATGCCAGGAGGCGGAAGAGTGTTGCTGCCGAGGGGACCGGGTTGGGGATGTACCTGGTGAAACGAATCATGGAGGCCGTTGGCGGAGAGGTGCGCGTAGCGTGCGGATACCCGAAGTACGAAGGCTCCGAGTCGGAGACCGGCGACGTCTCGGTTTCATTGTTCTTCCCCGCAATTTAGGAGCAGGCCATGCGAGTGCTTTTCGTGGAGGATTCTCGGGCGATGATCGTGGATCTGGTGGATGCCATCCAGAGAGACGAGCCGGAGTGGGAACTGGACTTTGCACACGACATTCCATCTGCGTGGGAGCACCTTTGCAGCCACAAGTACGATGCACTGATAGTCGACGTGATGCTGCCGGCGTGGCCGCACGTGCCCGCGCGATCGGAGGCGATCTACCTGGTCAAGTGGCTCCGGTCACCTGACGGGAAGCACGGTGTGGCGCAGCCTCCGCGCGGGACGGTAAGACCAGCAAACACGAAGGCCAAGGTGATTTTCCTGACTTCGCGCACCGTCAACGGGGCTGTAACGGAACTCGAACAACTTGGCCTAGGGGGTTTGCCGGTCATCGGGCGTCTGGAAATGGACGAGATAGAGGTGTTCAAGGAGCTGAAGAAGATTCTAAAGCCGACGGCAGGTTGATGAGCAGGTCGTCATAGGCGAGGCGCATGGGATCACGCACACGGACAATTGCAGATCTTTTCCCAGGGGATGGGAAACTGACGGGGGAGGTGGCCAGGTTCCTCCGGCATTTTGCCCTGCTTCTTTACAATGATTACGAATCGCTGAAGAGAGAATGGCTGGAGAATCCGGACCAACGGCCAAGGGGGATCTTTGCGTGGAAAGATCGCAGCTTCGCTGACGGGGAGGAGCGCCCGATCGAGGCTGTTTCGGGATTTCTCAAGGACACCGACTGGGGCGAGAAGGAGCGTGAGCTTCTGCGGAACAGAGCGCTCACCTTGCTCAAAGCAGTAGTGGAATACGCACCGCGCGCGGGCGGAGGCGGCAGTTCGAGCGGAGATGAGACGGGCGCGATACGGCTCGAGAGCATCGCGGGCTTCCTGCTCATTGCCGGTGCTGAGGACCTGAAGGATATGTTCCCGGGAGGGTTGGAACTTCTGGCCTTCCTGTCGAGATATCGGCTGCTCTCGAAAGATGCGACGATGTGGACGGCGCCCGACGGGGAAACCGAGGGGGCGGAGAGGGAAGGACCTCCTGGGCCATCAAAGGAGGAGATGCTGAAGCTGCTGGAGTTGATCCAGCCGGTTGCGCAAGAGGCGGGTGGCAGGCCGATCACTGCTCCGAGCATTCTCTCGATTCTCGGCCCGCTTGTGGAAGCGATCCAGAGGGGACCTGAGCCTGTGCTTGATTCCGGAGCATACCGTAGGCTCCTGTGGGACAGCATAGACTCAGTGATCTGGCAGGAGATACTCGAGCGACTGTACCGACGGGTGCTGGACAAGACGGACTGCCCCGACCGCGGGTCGATGAAGACGATGGAGGCGGCGTTCTGGCTGGTGTCAGAGATGGGGCATGTGGCGCTGGGCGTGGACCGGGGGTTGAAGATCCACGAGCGCCTGCGCCGAGCTCTGTTCCATGAAAACACCCTGTATCAGCAGCAATCGCGCTATCGGGATCACCTGTTTCATGCGCTGCGCACGTTCTGCCTGGGGCGGCTGCTGCTGACGGCCAAGAACGGGCCATTTGCCAGCGGGCTTCCGGCAGAGGATGGTCCTCAGAGCAAGGTGCTGCTGCGGAACTGGTTCATAGCGGCGCTGTGCCACGATTTCGGCTATGCGATGGAGCTGTGCCCGCCGGTGCTCGACCACATGGAGGCGTTTGCGTGGAAGGGGCTGCGTGATGTGGTTGGTGAGTTGAAACGGACGTGGGACAGCCGCGTGCAGGCGATGAATCAGGAACTCAAGCGAGAGCAGCACCTGGCGAGCGATCTGGGGACGCGCTGCAATCACGGGATTGCCAGTTTTTTCCACCTCCAGCGATTGCTTGCGGAGGCCGGCCGCGGCACTGATGCAACTGAATATGGACCTGCGCTGCAGGCGATCTTCGTGCACGATCTGCCAAACGAGGCGGTGGATTTCAAGACGGAGCCTATCCCGGCGGCGCTGATCATCTGCGATGAGCTGCAGGAGTGGGATCGGCCATCGTGCGATCCGCAACGGCTGACGGAGTCGGTGGCTTCGCTGATCAACCTGGATCGTGCCGAAGTCGTGCGGGGAAGACGGATCGCCGAGCCGATCCAGTTGGAGAACTGCAGCGTGCCCGGCGGGAGATTGGAGTTTGCTGAAGGGGCAGTCCCCAAGATCGTGATCCGCTACGCTGATCAGAACGTGAACCGGTTCGATCCGCTGAGTCGGATTCTGGCGAAGATATATAACCTGGAGCGGATCGATGCGATAAATGAGGCAAGGCTGTGCATTGAGCTGTGGGTGCGGGCATTGACGAAGAAAGAAGATGTTGCCGGCGGCCCGCGGGTCAGGGAGATCGACATCCTGCGGGATTTTGCGCTGCTGTACGAGGTGTCGCACTTCAGTCCGGAACTATACACTCTGGTGCATGGGGGTTTCCCAGAGGACAGGCGATGCGTCCACTGGCAGCATGTAGACAAGCAGCAGGACAGTCTGTTTGACGTTCTCACCCTGAATCTTCGGCGTTTCCCCGCCAAGCCTCGTAATGATCCTCTGGTCGGGAAGGACCCCAGCGAGTTCCATGAGGAGCTTCGGGAATTCAAGCGCGAGTATTGCCGGAAGAAGGGGGTGGAGTGCCGGTGTTATGCGGACGATGAGCCTTGGGAGATCAAGCACATCCGGTGAAGAGGCCTGAGCGGGGCCGGGGCGCTATCGAGCGAGTTGGCCGAGGCGTTCTGTGGCGCGGCGGATGTACGCCTGGTACTCCATAATGTCTTCGCGGTAGTCCGAAGCAAGCATGTTTCGGGCCATGTAAGCCTCGGCGGTCTGGTAGACCTCGGGATAGAGCTTGGGGTCCACCTTCTGGATGGTGTTCTTGTCGATTCTCCGGCCGACGGCCCAGGGGTAGACCATGGCGGCGATGTTGTCGCCGACATAGTGTTTCAGGGCGGCGAAGTCGTCATCGTCAGCGGGGTAGACGACTGCCGCGACAGCGTCATCCGTGTAGTACTTGAGGATCATGAGGTAGTAGAGGTCGATGGCCCTTCGGTAATGCTGGGCGGCGGACTGGCGTAGAGAGGCGATCTGGGGCTTGAGAACGATGGGGGGGTCGAAGGGTGCTGCGGCGGCGATGAGGGACAGGTAGTCGCGGTCGCCCGCAAGCAGATCGGCCATTGCCGCCGCACTGTCGATGTGCGAAAAGTAGATGTCAGCGTTGGAGCTGTAGCTTGGGTTTGCGACGTGTGTGCGGTATTCGGATTCCGCGTGATGGGAGATGACGACGGCCCGCCGGTAGGTGAATATCGCCTCCTCGACGAGCTTGCGGGTGGTTTCCGAGCGATCGACGAAGGGCGCGTCGGGCCTGGCGGATGCAGTGAGAGGTTCCAGGCTCATTCTCTCATCGGGGAGGGGCTTGCCAAGCGCCTGGGCTTCGAGGCGTCGGGCCTGCTCCCAGGCGTCCTCGGCCCAGAACTTCAAGGCCACAGCGGCCCGGCTGTCGATGACGCCTTCGCTCAGGTAGAGGTGTTTGCGGCCGGTGAGCTGCTGCAGGACGGCGGCGCGCTTGTAGTAGTTGTACGCGAGGGCCAGCGGAGGCACGCCATAGGGGAATCCTTCCGCCTGGGGCGTGTTGTAGGGAGCGAGGAACTGCAGTTCGGATCCGGCGTAGCCTTGCGTGACCAGGTTGCCCAGTTCCGGGCGTGGCTGAAGGAGCTGGGGCAGTATGAACCCCCGCGAGTCCAGGAGGGAATCGTGTTGCGTGCGGCGCCAGCCAGGCTGGCCTTTCTGAATCTTGGCCGAAGTCTGTTTGGGCAGAGTCTCGCGGGCCATGCGGCTGACGTAATATCGCTTATCGGCGCCGCTGCCCATGGGGATGCCGAGCTTCTGGAAATACACTTCGCCCATTTGGGCGAGGATGTTGACGTTGTCCGGGCGTTCCTCGTCGACGCTGTGGGCGTAATCGAGGGCGTCGAGGATGGTGGCATACTTATTCTGGAGGTTGGCCATCATGACGCTGAGGTTGTAGGCCTTGTTCCAGATCTGGAAGAGGTGCACCGAGTCGAACTTGTCCTGGAGCATGCGGATGAGGTCGATTTTGGTGTCGATGTCTTCGAGGTTTTTGTCGATTTTCTGGTTTTCGATGCTGGCCCAGAGGATCATGACCAGCGGTCCGCGCAGGCCGCCCAGGAGCAACCCAAGCGCGAAGCTGTCCATTCCGCTCAGCCGCGAGGCGGACGGGGGCCGCGGGAGGATCGCCTCTCGCTGGCGCTGCACCATCGCTCGCATGGCGCCCGTCGCCAGCAGTGCGACGATCAGGAGGATCGACACCAGCGTGCGGCGGTGTTTCATGGCGCCACCTCCTTGTACCTGAGGAACAGGTAGGCGAGCACCAGAAGGGGAAGGCCGAAACCGAATGCCACTTCCATGCACGGCAGGAGCACCTTGGCGGGGGAGATCGCCACGCCTTGCTGCACGTCCTGGATGGCGGCGAACCGCGAGAGATCGGGCAGCAGAGAGGCGAGCGTGTTCATCATCTGCACGATCGCGTCGACCGATTCACTGACGGCCTTGGCGCTGGCGGGGCTGGCCTCGCGCAGCATGTCATTGACGATCTGCCTGCCCAGGCCGGCTTGCTGGACGTCTCCAAGCTGGAGGGCGGCCCATCGACCGGAGAGGATGACGACCGTCAGAACGACGGCGATGGGCCAGGAAAGGAACGTGCTGCAGAAGACCGAGGTGATGGTGACGAGCAGAGACATGAGCCACAGGACCAGCAGACTCTTGAGCAGGTTCAGCAGGAAGCTCTCATCACCCTTGATGAACTTGACGGAGGCCATGGACCCGGCGCGCAGGCCCAGCCAGGCGTTGCTGGCAGTATGGAGGACCAGGTCGAATTCCCCCCCCTCAACTGCCGCCGCGGGAACATTGACGTAGGTGGGGCGATTGGTTTCGACGATCGCTTCGATGTTCTTGATGTGCTGGCCCGTCTTACGATTACGGAATTCAAAGGCCACGCGCGTGGCCTCATCGTCTTCGAGGCGCTCCACCCCCAGCCGAACCTCGATGGCATACGACGGCTGCCTGGCTTGGAGTGTCTGGCCTGTGAACTGATATACCGCGACGCACCGCTGCTCACCGTGGCTGCCACGGAGCTGCTGGCCGTACTGTCCGCGTCTGCCGTTGAAGAGCACATCGCTGGTTGGTGTGAAGCAGTAGCCGGTCTCAGGCACAAAGATTCCTAGAGCCGCAGGATTGGTCGAGTACTGGTAGTCGGCGTCTCGGCCGATGATCTGGAGGAAGAGGTCGCCCTGGGCGGCTTTTTCGGGGATCAGGCGAGCGAGCATCTCGGGCGTCAAAAAGAACCGGACGACCCCGCCGGTCTCGTTCAATTCCCAACCCTGGGGTGCTCTGAAGTCCTGGGAGGTGAATACGGCATCCAGATCGCTGTTGAGCACGCCGATGGCGACCCGGGGCAACGGGAGGCTGGCGGGTAAGGTGGCGGGTCTGGTGGTGGCGAGAGTCGCGAGTTCCAACTGCTGCGCCCTGGGCGCGCCTGCCCGACCGGAGCGGGCCGTCCAAATGGGGATCTGCACGAGGAGGCCGCCCTGCCGCGGCGCGCTCGGACCGACCGTCGGTCCGGCCGGCGCCGGCTCGGGCGCCGGTATCCGACTGCGATCGATCGTGAATCGCACGATCATCTCGCCTTCATCAGCGCCCGGGGACCACCGATCCTCGGGTGAGGTCGGCAGGTGCGAGTAGATACTCAGCAACCCCGGCAGGCCGATGTCGCGGGCGTGCAGCGTTCCCTGGTCGCGGTAATACTCGAGCGTCGGTCGGCTGCCCTGATCCACTGCGCCCGGCGCAGCCAGTTGGGCGGCTAAATGGCTTCTCATCTGCCAGTCGCGGAGATGGGCGTAGGCCCATGTGAATGTGCCCATGATCAGGAGCATCCAGAAGGATACCCGGACAAACCCCAGCACTTTGCCCGCGACGATCTCCAAGCGTGTGGCGGGCTTCGTGGCGATCGTGTAGATGACCCGGGTATCGATCTCGCGCGGGAGGTTGGTGCAGGCGAGTATGATGGTCACCAGCGTGACCAGCAGGCCTGTGGCGAACAGGCAGATCATGATGGTCTGCCGGATCGCGTCCTGGGCATCGTAGGATTTCTGGAATTGGCAAACGATGATGACGCCCACAATGACCAGGGGCGTGATCCACAACACTTTCCCCCGGATCGACTGTTGAGCCGCGACCGTGGAGATCGCCCACAGCCGGCTGACGCTGAACCGCAGCACATCCCTGAGCCCCAGGCCGAACAGGCCGACCAACACGATCGCCCCGGCCAAGCACAGGCCCGGATTGCGTACGATCCAGTCGGGCAGGAGAGTCGCTGCTACCATAGGTCCGTCTTCAGTTCCCCGGCTTCTGCGCTCGCTCTTCGGGCTTTTCTACTCCTCTTTGTTCTCCCGCACGACACGCACGAACAGGTCTTCGAGCGTCGTCGTCGGGTGGGTGACTTCGGCCTCCGCGCAGCCGATGCCGCGGAGGAACTCCTGCACCCGGCCGATCTGCTCCTGCGTCATTCCCTTCATGCGGATGTCAGTGATGTCGCGGATCTGCAACAGATCCTTGACCTTGCCCAGCGTCTGCATTCTCCCGCGGAAGAGAATCGTGATCCGGTCGCAGACGTCCTGCACGTCGGCCAGGAGGTGGCTGCACAAAAGCACCGTCTTGCCTTGCTGCTTGAGCGAGAGGATGAGGTCCTTCATCTCGCGCGTGCCGATAGGGTCAAGGCCGGTGGTCGGCTCGTCGAGGAGGATCAGGTCGGGGTTGTTAATCAGGGCCTGGGCCAGCCCGATGCGCCGGGCCATGCCCTTGGAATACTCGCCGAGCTTCCGTTTGCGGGCCTTGGCGTCGAGGCCGACGATGTTGAGGAGTTCAGGGACGCGGCGACCGCGTTCTTTACGCGGGATGCGGAAGAGACGGGCGTAAAAATGAAGCGTTTCCTCACCATTCAGAAAGCGATAGAGGTAGGACTCTTCCGGGAGGTAGCCGATGCGCTCATTGACGCGCGGGCTCCCGGCGGGCTGGCCCATGATTGATGCGCTTCCTCGCGTGGGGAAGATGAGCCCCAAAAGGAGCTTGATGGTGGTGCTCTTGCCGGAGCCGTTGGGGCCCAGCAGCCCGAACACCTCCCCTCGGTGGATTGTGAGATTCAGATCATCCAGGGCCCGCACCTTGTCCCGGCCCCAGAAATCCTTGTAGACCTTGGTGAGGTTCTCGGTCTGTACGGCTTCGGAGTCGAGTAATGTCATGTGCAGCGAAACCCTTGGTCAAGCGTCGCGGACAACCCGAACAGCTTCCATCACCCACACAACACACCGTGAGCAGGTCACAGGCCACGCGGCTGCTACGGGCTCATCGGGCGCGGGGTCTTGCGGCTGCGGCGGCGTCGCTTTTCGCTGGGCTTCTCGTAATAGGCCACTCGTTTGATGTCCTTGGTGAGGCCCTCTTTCTCACACATCTTCTTGAACCGCCTGAGCATCTGTTCGGCGGTCTCGTTGCCGCGCAGCTTGACTTTTATCATGCATGGTCCTCTTGAGTTTCGCTCTCATGCAAACACAAACGGCGGAGACCACGATTCCTCCGCCGGAGAGCGAATAGTCTAGCTTGTGGCTGGCAATCTTCAAGACGCTGCAGAGGGCTTTCTCGGACGCGGAGCGTCGCGGACCGTCATCCAGCCAACGCCCGGAGGCGGGGCTGGGCAACTTAGCTACCTTTCGTATTCGTAACAGACGTAACCAGTTATTTTACCTGTTTTTACATTCCGGGAAACTCGTTTGCCCGATCGGGCCGGTATTGTAGTTTTGCATGGGAGCGTTGCCTGGTTCTGGCCATATAACAGGTTGGAGGGGCTCATGCGGTTCTCGAAGGATTCACAGCGGCGTCCGGAAGAAAAGGGCACCGCGGAGATCAGGTATCGTCTGGGAGTACATGCGGAGACCTCGGCGGAGGCCGCCGCGCCGCCAGCCGGCGCGATGTCTGATCTGCAGCGTCCCGTAATCGCCCCGGAGGTCGAAATGTATTACCCCGAACGCTGGGATGGCATGTCGTAGCCGCAGGCGGCGGGGACCCAATTGACATCGCCGGTTCATACTCGGGGCTGTGGCGGTTACAATCTGCGGCCGAATGGAGCCTCTCGGACTCATTGCCGGCGAAGGAGTGTTCCCGGTACTGGTGGCGCGCGGCGCTCACGCCGTGGGTAGGCCCGTGGTGTGCGCTGCCTTCTCGGGAAACGCCTGGCCGGAGTTACGGCACGAGTGCGACGAGTTCCAATGGGTGGGTGTGCTGCGGCTCAGTCAGTGGATCCAGGTTCTCAGATCGGCGGGTTGCAGGCAGGCGATCATGGTAGGGCGGGTGCAGAAGTCACGGATGTACGACCGCTGGCGATATTTCCGGTATATTCCTGATTGGCGGGCGATTAGACTGTGGTTTACGGTTCTGCGGCATGACAAGCGGCCCTATGCCATACTGAAGGCTGTCGTCAATGAACTTGCATCGGTGGGCATCAACTTGATCGACTCGACCACCTACTGCACGGAGCATTTGGCCGGGCCGGGCGTGATCACGCGCCGGCAGCCGACGGAATCGCAGTGGCGCGACATCCAGATCGGCTGGGAGGTGTGTCGGACGATCAGCAACCTGGACATCGGGCAGGCGATTGCCGTGCTCGACCGCGACGTGATCGCAGTCGAGGCGTTGGAGGGGACCAACGCGATGATCGAGCGGACGGGGCGTCTGTGCCGGGTCCGCGGGTGGACGATGATCAAGGTGGCCAACACCAAGCAGGATATGCGAGTGGACGTCCCGACGATCGGGACGCAGACCATCGAGAAGCTTCATGCCGCCGGCGCGGGGTGCCTGGTTTTGGAAGCCGGCAAGACGATCATTCTGGAAAAGCCGAAGGTCATCGAGTTGGCTGACCGCTACAAGATAGCGGTGGTGGGCCATCCTTCAGGAATATGATGAACGGCGTTACACAAATGCCGAGCAACGGATAAGGCGATGATGCGCGTCCGTGTCAAGCTGTTCGCGATGGTTCGAGAACGGGCGGGGATGTCGGAGTTGGAGCTGGAGCTGCCGGCCCCGGCGACGGTTGCGGATGCGGCGGCTGAGTTGGTGCGGCGGATACCCTCATTTGGAGAACACGCGGGAACAGTGGCTTACGCGGTCAATCATGCCTATGCGAAGGCAGGGGATGCTCTCGATGATGGCGACGAGCTGGCCGTCATTCCACCGGTGAGCGGCGGATGAAGGTGCATGATCGACTGGATAGCCATCCTCGCCGATCCGATTCCCTCGCTGGCTGCGCTGGAGTTTGTGGCCGATGCGTCGGCGGGAGGGACCGCTGTGTTTCTGGGCGCGACGCGTGCGGACAAGAACGCCGCCGGGCATGAGTTGCTGGCGTTGGAATACGAAGCCTACGAGGCGATGGCTCTGGAACAGCTTCAGGACTTGGCCGGGCGCGTCCGCCGGAAGTGGCCGATCCTCAAACTGGTGCTGATGCACCGGATCGGGCGAGTGGCAGTGGGCGAGGCGAGCGTGCTGATTGCCGTTTCGGCGGCACATCGCGCCGAGGCCTTCGAAGCTTGCCGTTTTCTGATTGACACCCTGAAAGCACAGGCCGCCATCTGGAAGAAGCAGCTCTGGTGCGACGGTTCCGTTTCGTGGCCCGCATCGCTGAATCCGGACTCCTGACTTCTGATGTCCGATCCCTTATCATTACCCCCGTGACCGCTTTCCAACTGGTACAGACGCTGTATTGGCTGGCCTTGTCCACCTGGTTTGGCGGCGTGCTGTTCGTCGCCGTCGCAGCGCCGATCATTTTCCGGACGGTGCGCGAGTCGAACCCGATCCTGCCGACGGTGCTTTCAGTGAACCTCGAGAACCAGCACGCCTCGCTGCTGGCGGGCGGGATCGTCGGGAACATCCTCAAGGCGATGTCGCGGGTTCAGCTCGGATGCGCGGGCGTCCTCCTGCCGGTGCAGGTTCTGCAATGGCTGGTCATGGACCGAAGCATGGGCAACACGATCCATGGTCTTCTTCGCCTGGTGTTCTTTGTCGCAGCCATGGCGCTGGTGCTCTACGACCGCTACGTGACCTGGCCGAAGGTCTGGAAGTACCGGCAGGAGTACATCGACCATGCCGACGAGCCCGACGTGGCCAATCCCGCGAAGGACCAGTTCGATCGTTATCACAATGAAAGCATGTGGATGATGTTCGTGGTGCTGATTCTTCTGTCGCTGATCATCGTTTTCAGCACCATGATTTCTCCGGCCGGGATTATCCGAACCTAGTCATGAGCAAGGCCACCGGCGGGAAACTCAAAGAGCGATTGGATCGGGTTCAGAAGATACTACCGATCCTACGGGGGACGTATCCGCAGGCCAGGTGCAGCCTGGATCACGAGACGCCGCTGCAGCTCCTGATCGCGACGATTCTCTCGGCGCAGTGCACGGACGAGCGCGTCAACGTCGTGACCAAGAACCTGTTCAGTAAATATCGCTCGGCAGCCGACCTTGCTGACGTCTCACCGGCCGAGTTGGAGCGTGACATTGCCTCCACGGGTTTCTATCGCAACAAGGCCAAGTCGCTGCGGGGAATGGCGGCGGCATTGCTGGTGGATCACGGGGGGCAAGTCCCGGCGACGATGGACGAGTTGACGGCGTTGCCTGGCGTCGGCCGCAAGACGGCGAACGTCGTTCTGGGCAATGCCTTCGGCAAGAACGAGGGCATCGTCGTCGACACGCACGTAGGGCGGCTCAGCCAGCGCCTTGGCCTCACTGGCCACACGGACCCCGTCAAGATTGAGCGGGAGCTCATGCAGATCGTTCCCCGGGAGCAGTGGACGATCTGGTCTCATCTTCTGATTTACCACGGCCGAGCCCTCTGCCAGGCCCGCAAGCCCAAGTGCTCGGAATGTCCGCTCTTGCCGTGGTGCCCCACGGGGCTGAAGCCGCCGAAGAGGAAGCCCGGGTGACGTTTGTCGGGACTTGCATCCATCGCCCGCAGTGGCGGATAATACCTGCTGTGGCGTATTGGCCGCGATCCCCTGAAAAGAAGGAGAATCCCATGAGGAACACCCTCATCGTGGCTGGCGTGGCGCTGATCCTGGTTTTCGCAGCGCACTCTGCAGAATCGCAGGACCAAGCCAAGCCCGCGGCCGTCGCGGACTACCTGATCGGCCAGATGCACGTTCAGACGCTGCCCGAAACGACGTACCTCTACGGCAGCGCGAAGACGACACTCGCCGAACTCAGCAAGGCGGTCAACACGATCATGCCCGCTCTGATGGAGGGCCTAGCCGGGGGCAAGTTCATCCAGAAAGGTCCGGCGGTATTCGTCTACCAGGGCGTCATGGGCGACCAGCAGGCGCCGTTCGACTTGGAGGTCGGGTTTCCCGTTCCCGATGGCGCGAAGGGATTCGACGGCTTCAAGACCCGGAAGCTCAAAGCGTTCCGCTGCGCCACCATTCTGGTGACGGGCTCGACGGCGCACTTCGGCGAGGCTTACCAGAAGTTGTTCGCCGGCATCGGACAGGCCGGTCACCGACCCACCGGCGAGACCCGCGAGGCCTACCTCTACTGGGAAGGCCCGGAGTCGCCGAACAACGTCACGCAGATTCAGGCGGGAATCAACTGAAGAGTGATGCTCCGGCCGATCGTGCTAGACCCCGGAGCGTCGGCGGAATAGATTAGCGGCATGGAACGGCCTTTTCTGCTCATCAGCACACCATCCGGCCAGAAGAAGGTCGTTCTTGGCGACCAGCCCCTGACCATCGGACGGCACCCGGAGAACCTTGTGGTGTTGGCCGACGCGCAGGCCAGCCGGTTTCACTGCGTCATCGAGAGATCGCCAAGGGGTTTTGTGGTGCGTGACCTGGACTCGCGCAACGGAACGAAGGTGAACGGTCAGCCCATCCGCGTGGTGTACCTGGGCCGAGGCGACGTGATCAGGATCGGCCTGACCGAGATGCGTCTGATCGTTCCTGGCCAGGCGGCCGCAGGGGCGAAGGCTGCTCCGGCGCCAGCGCCCGCTGCGGAGGAAGCCGAGCCTGAGCCTGACCCCATGGCCCAACTGGACGTCCTGGAGGAGCTGGTCCGCACCGCGCGGGCGCAGGAGGAGGCCGAGGACAAGGCCATCGAGCTGATCGCCGACCCGACCGGGCAGGGCCAGGACATGCAACTCGACCTCGGCACCACTTCCACCAGCGACGACGATGAGAAGTTCCTTCCCGTCTTGGCCGAGTCGCTTCCCAACAAGCCTTTCGAGCATGGCGACATAGCCCTGGTCAACTGCCGCGGGCAGGTCGTCCACGAGGCCGAGGACCCCGATCATCCCAAGCAGCGCCGAGTCGCCGGTTCTGGCGAAGCCGTCACCGTCCTCCGCTACATCATCCTCATCTGCACGCGTGCGCGCGCTACCGACATTCACGTCGAGCCCAAGCCGGAGGATTTTCAGCTTCGGCTGCGCATCGACGGCAACATGATCGATGTGGTCCGGCTGACCAAGCAGATGGGCACGCGGCTGTGCGCCCTGGTGAAGATCCTCTGCGACATCGACGTGCAGTTCCGCAACATCATCCAGGAAGGCCACTTCACCAGCTACGTGCCCGGCCGCAAGATCGACTACCGGGTGAGCTTTGCTCCGGCAATGTTCGGGCAGAAGCTGGTGATCCGCGTTCTGGACGCCACGACCGCGCCGATCCACACCACGGACCTTCGCCTGCCGGTCTGGATGCTCCAGGAGGTCCAACGCGGCATGCAGCTTGACCAGGGCATGATCCTCGTGTGCGGGCCGACGGGCTCCGGCAAGACCACCACCCTCTACGCCTTGCTGCGCGACTGCGGCGTCGATCGCCGGAACGTCGTCAGCATCGAAGACCCCGTCGAAATCGAGATCGAAGGCGTCACGCAGGTCCCGGTCAATGACGACAGGGGCAACACGTTTCCTGCCCTCCTGCGTTCCATGCTCCGCCAGGACCCCGATGTCATGATGATCGGCGAGATTCGCGACGGCGAAACCGCGCGCATCGCCATGCAGGCCGCCATGACCGGGCACCTCGTCTTCTCGACCGTCCACACCAAGGATTCCATCGGCACGGTTTTCCGTCTGCTGGACCTGGGGGTCGAGCCGTTCCTGGTGGCCTCGAGCCTGCACATCGTCATCTCGCAGCGTCTGGTGCGCGAGCTTTGCCCGTACTGCAAACGGCCGATGCGCCCGACGCCGGAACAAATCAGGAAACTGGGTCGCTTCGGCGCCGGCCTGCGGGAAGTCTTCGTTCCGGCGGGGTGCCCCAGTTGCCTGAAGACCGGGTACTCAGGCCGGCGAGCCATCTTCGAGATGCTCACCACGACCGAGGCGTTGCGCGAGGCGGTCATGAAGAGCCCCACCCAGAAACAGATCGAGGAAGCGCTCAAGGGCAGCCAGTTCAGCCGCCTGCAGGACAGCGGCCACCAGCTCGTCGCCGAGGGCATCACCGCCTTTGATGAGATCGAGCACGCGGTCGGGCGGTGAGCGCCGCGCCTGGTTCCGGTTGACATCCGCGGGGAATGGGCCGATATATGATCTGTCAGGTCTATTCCGCGGACGCGCATGTTGGGAGGCGCAATGGACAAGGTACGCATAGGCGTCATTGGCTTGGGTAACATGGGGGCCTTTCATGCTGCGTACCTGAACTCCATTGAGGGCGCCCGTCTCACGGCCGTTTGCGATGTCGATCGCGCACGCGTTGACCGGGCCTGCAAGGATCGCGACATCGCCGGCTTCCAGACTTACCAGCAGCTCATCGATTCCGGCGCCGTTGACGCCGTGCTCGTTGCCACCCCGCATTTCCAGCACGGTGAGATCGCCCGCGCAGCGTTTGCCAAGGGCCTGCACGTCCTGACGGAGAAGCCCATGGCGGTGACCATCGGCGACGCCCGCCGGACGCTCGACGCCCACGCCAAGTCGCCCCATCTCGGGTTCGCGATGATGTTCCAGATGCGGACCTTTCCGATGTACCGGAAGCTGCGCGAGCTGATCGCCGATGGCGAACTCGGGGAGATCTCGCGCATCACCTGGCTGATCACCGACTGGTTCCGCACCTGGACCTATTACGGCTCGGGCGGGTGGCGCGCCACCTGGGCCGGCGAGGGCGGCGGGGTGCTGCTCAACCAATGCCCGCACAATCTCGACCTCCTCCCTTGGATCACTGCCCTGATGCCCGGCCGCATCACCGCTGTCGCGACCATCGGCAAGACCCACCCGATCGAGGTTGAGGATGAAGTCAGCGCCATCCTCGAGTATCCCGACGGCGCCGTCGGCCACTTCGTCACCACCACCGGGGAAGCGCCGGGCACCAATCGCCTCGAAATCGTCGGCGACCGCGGCAAGCTCGTCCTGGAACGCGGCAGGATCGTCTTCACCCGCACGCGAAAAGGCGTCCGCGAGATCCGCGAAACCAGCCCCGAAGCCTTCGCCAGCGTCGAGGCATGGGACATCGACATTCCCTACGGCACGGACAGCCGCGAACCGCACACCATCATCACCCAGAACTTCGTCAACGCCATTCTCAAGGATGAAGCGCTGATCTGCCCCGGCGCCGAAGGCGCCAAGGGCCTGGAGATCGGCAACGCGATGCTCATGGCCGGCATCACGCGCGCTCCCGTCAACCTGCCGCTCGACGGCGGCGCCTACGAGCAACTGCTGAAGGATCTGACGGCTAAGTACGGGGGCAGGAAAACGGTGCAGGCGCGCCCCGACGCCGTCACCGACATCACGGCGTCATTCAAGCATTGAGGGGAGCCCCCCTGAGCTGGTCGCGAGTGGCGAGCCCGGCGTGAGTCATGCCGGGCTACATGCGAGCGACCATGCGATGACTTGGCTGCGTGGGAGCCTCCGCGTAGATTAGGGAGAAGATGGAGGTTTCGGCCATGACCACGCCGGCAGCACAGCCGCTTCGCCCTAAGGCATCCAGCAGGAAACGAACGTCCCCAAAGCTCTCACGGCTCCACAAGCCGCCGGACATGTCGCTGGAGGCTTGGCAGACGGAGCTTCGCCGGCAGTTCGGCCGCGAGCAGAGGTTTCTCCTGAAAAATGCGGGCGGCCACCCCGTTTTTTCGGACTTCGAGGTTACCAACCCTCAACGCAAGAGCACCTATCGCGTCGCGATTCGCGGGACCCGCCCAGGTGACAATTTCTGTTCGTGCCCTGACTTTGCGACCAATGCCCTGGGCACCTGCAAGCACATCGAGTTCACGCTTGCCCGCCTCAGTCGCAAGCCCGGGGCAAAGGCCGCGCTCCGCGTCGCATTTCAGCCGCCCCACAGCGAGGTTCTCCTCAGATACGGCGCACGGCGCGAGGTGCGCTTTCGTCCCGGGTGCGAGTGCCCGCCGGAGCTTAAACGGCTGGCGCAGGGCTATTTCGCCGCCGATGGCGCGCTCCTGCCCGACGCCTTTACGCGTTTCCAGGGCTTTCTGTCCGACGCGTCGCGGTTTGACCACGATATCCGGTGCTACGACGACGTACTCGGGTTCGTGGCGGAGGTGCGCGACCGCCAGCGGCGCCAAGAGCGCATCGCCGAGGCATTTCCCGGCGGCGTGCGCAATGCCGCGCTGGGCAGGCTCCTGCGCGTGCCGCTCTATGAGTACCAACGTGAAGGCGCACTTTTCGCAGCCCGCGCCGGCCGATGTCTCATCGGCGACGAAATGGGCCTCGGCAAGACGGTCCAGGCGATAGCGGCCGCGGAGATCATGGCGCAGCAGTTCGGCGTCGAGCGCGTGCTCATCATCTGCCCCACGTCGTTGAAGCATCAATGGGAGCGAGAGATCGCCCGTTTCGTCGATCGCTCGGCCGTGGTCATCGGCGGCCTGCGGCTCCGTCGCGAGCAGCTTTACAGAAGCGCATCGTTCTACAAGATCACCAACTACGACACCGTACACCGCGATCTGGATCTGATGGCATCGTGGTCGCCGGATCTCGTCATTCTGGACGAAGCGCAGCGGATCAAGAACTGGAAGACCCGCGCCGCCCGCAGCGTCAAACGCATCAACTCGCCTTACGCCATCGTCCTCACCGGCACGCCCCTGGAGAACCGTCTCGAAGAGCTCGTCTCCATCGTCGAGTTCGTGGACAGGCATCGTCTCGGCCCGACGTTCCGCTTCCTGGCCGATCACCAGGTCCTCAACGAGGTGGGCCGCATCGTTGGCTATCGCGACCTCGACAACATCGGCAAGACGCTTGAACCCATCCTGCTCCGCCGCCAGAAAAAGCAGGTGCTGCGGGAGCTTCCGGAGCGTCTGGACAAGAATTTCTTCGTGCCGATGACGCCCCAGCAGATGAACCATCACGAGGAGAACCGCGAGATCGTCGCCCGCATCGTGGCCAAGTGGCGGCGCTATCGGTTCCTCTCCGAAGCCGATCAGCGCCGCCTGATGATCGCGCTGCAGAACATGCGCATGAGCTGCGACAGCACGTATCTGCTGGATCAGCAGACGGACTTCGGCGTGAAGGCCGATGAGCTGGCCACACTCCTGGGCGAGATCTACGAGTCGCCGGATGCGAAGGTGGTGGTTTTCAGCCAGTGGCTCCGCATGCACGAGCTCGTGCGGCGGCGCTTTGAGCGGCGCGCGTGGGGGCACGTGTTGTTTCACGGCGGCGTGCCCTCACCGCAGCGTAAATCGCTGGTGGACCGGTTCCGCGAAGATCCCGCCTGCCGCGCATTTCTGGCGACGGACGCCGGCGGCGTGGGCCTCAACCTTCAGCACGCCTCCGTCGTCGTCAACATGGACCTTCCGTGGAACCCGGCCGTGCTCGAGCAGCGTATCGGGCGCGTGCATCGCCTGGGCCAGAGCCGCCCGGTCCGCGTCGTCAATTTCGTCTCGCAGGGAACCATCGAAGAGGGCATGCTCTCCATCATCAAGTTCAAGAAGTCGCTTTTTGCCGGCGTTCTCGATGGAGGGGAAAAGGAAGTCTTCCTCGGCGGCACACGCCTCAGCCGTTTCATCCAGAGCGTCGAGCAGGCGACCACCTCGATCTCCGAAACGGTCGTCGAGGACGTCGCCGACCAGCAGAACGCCGCCGAAGCTGCCGCCGAGCCGACCTCCGCCGAGCAGGAGGCCCAGGCGCCGGCTGCGCCTGCCCCTGCCGCCGAGCCCTGGGCCGGCCTGCTGCAGAGTGGTCTGGCCATTCTCGAACAGCTTGCCGCCGCCTCGCGCGGCGCCCCAGCGCCCTCCGCCCCGGGCCTTTCGCTCGTCCGCCGCGATGAAGCGACCGGCGAGAACTACCTTCGCATCCCCGTCCCCAGCCCCGAAGTCCTCGACCGCGCACTCCAGGCGATCGGCACCCTGCTTCAGCGCTTTCACAGGTGACGTCAGGAGCGCGACCGGAGGTGTTTTCCCATGACCCGCGGCCTCGCACGCACTATCATCGGCGATGTATGAGTGACGTATCCAGGGCGGTGCGCATCCTCCGGTCCGGCGGCTTGGTCGCCTTCCCGACGGAGACGGTCTACGGCCTTGGCGGCGACGCGACGAATGCCGCCGCCGTTCAGCGCATTTTCACCGCCAAAGGTCGCCCGCCGACCAATCCCCTCATCGTCCACGTAGCCGACGAATCGATCGCGCGGCGCTACGCCGCCGACTGGCCCGCCGCCGCGGCGCAGCTCACCCAGCGATTCTGGCCTGGGCCGTTGGCGCTGGTGGTCCCCAAGAAAGACACGATCGTTGACGTGGCCACCGCGTCTCTGCCCACGGTGGGCCTTCGCTGTCCCGATCACGCGTTGGCGCTGGAGCTTCTGAGGGAATTCGACGGTCCGATTGCCGCACCCAGCGCCAACCGCTCCACTCGCGTCAGCCCCACGACGGCCCGCCACGTGCGCGAGGAGCTCGGCGACGCCGTCGATTTCATCCTGGACGGCGGGCCCTGCCGCGTCGGCATCGAATCGACGGTGCTCGACCTGAGCACCACTCCGCCAACGGTGTTGCGCCCCGGGGACATCACGGCCCGGCAGATCGAAGCGGAGATCGGTCCGGTGATGGTTTTCCGCGGCGTCACCTCGTCGAGTGTTCCGGCCCATAGTCCCGGCCAGCACGCGCGCCACTATGCCCCGACCGCCGCCGCCTATCGATTCGATTCGCGGCAGATTCCGCAGGTTGCTGATTGGTGCCGGGAGAATCTCGACCGGGCCTGGGCCGTGCTCTCCATCGAGCCGCTCGGCCTTGACCCCGCCGCCGCCGACCTGTTGCCCATCGTGGGCACATCGGGCCGCGGTCCCGCTCACAAGTTCGTTCTCATGCCCAACGTGGCCCCGGAGTACGCCCGCTGCCTGTACGCCACGCTCCGCTCGCTCGACCAGGAAGGCATCGACGTCATCTGGGTGCAGATGCCGCCCGACCAGCCCCAATGGGCCGCCGTCCGCGACCGCCTCGCGCGCGCCACCAAGCCCCTCGATCAAGCAGGTTTGAAATAGTGATCGGGAACGCCCCCCTCTTTCGATCTCGCGCTGTCTCTGCGACAATCCCCCCGTGCCCACCGCCGACCAGCCAACACCACCCGTCGATTGGCAGACGGTCCAAAGCGAGATCCTCTGCCCTCTCTGTGACTACAACCTGCGCGGCCTGATTGAGCCGCGCTGTCCCGAGTGCGGGTATCGCTTCGATTGGCCCGACCTGATCGACCCTGCACGCCGGCGGCATCCCTATCTCTTCGAGCACCATCCGCAGCGCCGAATCTGGTCGTTTTACAGGACGCTCAAGGGGGGCCTGAGGCCGAAGAAGTTCTGGACCAGCCTCCATCCCGCCCAGCCCTCGCATGTCCGGCGATTGCTGGTCTACTGGATCGTGTGCAACCCTGGGTTCTTGCTTCTGCCGCTGGCCACGGTGGCCGTTGACTTCGTCTCTTTCGCCAGACAGATCCAGCAGAACCGCGCCCAGATGACCGCGTTTTACACAGCGTCTCCCGCTCTCAGCCGATTCTCTTCCTCCTTCCGGGCGAGGGTCACCACCCGCGCGGCTTTTGATCAGTATCTCGATGAGACCTCCCCGCTGCCGCCAAGTCTGAGGTTCTTCCAAGCCGCGATTCGCGTGTCGATCGAGAAAGGGAACGCCCTTGTCGCGTTGTTCGGTTCGCTCCTGCTTGCCAGTTGGCCCTGGATTGTCTTCCTGCCGCTGATGATCTTCGGCGTCTCGATGCAGCGCGCGCACGTGAAAACGATCCACGTTGTCCGCTGTGTCCTGTACACCTCCGACACCTCGCTGTGGGTGGTCGCCCTGGCGCTCTTGCTCGCCGTCCTGACAACGCTCGCCGCCTTGTATACCGGCGTCAGTTGGCTCGACCGTCACGACTTCATGGCGTTGGCCATCGCGGCACTCATGGGCGTGTTTCTGCTGCTGTATCTGTGGCGTCTGACGGTCGCCTACCGCCGCTACCTCAAGTTCGACCACTCGTTTGCCACGGTTCTGTCGGCCCACATCATCGCCGTCCTTTCCGTGCCCACGGTTCTGGGGCTCATTGGGATGTTCTCTTCTGACGTCAGTGGCCGCTTTCACTTGGTGATGAGCCGGTGGATAATCCGGGTGTGGCGCAGCCGCCTACGCTAGATCCCTCCGTTGACTGGGGACAGACCCAGGGCGAGATCCTCTGTCCACTCTGCGACTACAATCTCCGCGGGCTTCCTGATCCGCGATGCCCCGAGTGCGGGTATCGCTTCGAATGGGCAGATCTGATCGACCCCGCCCGCCGCCGCCATCCGTATCTCTTCGAGCACCACCCGACACGCAAAGCATGGTCGTTCTACAGGACGGTCCGCGGCGGCTTGTGGCCCCATCGGTTCTGGACGAGCCTCCATCCCGCGCAGCCCTCGTACGTCCGGAGGCTGATCCTCTACTGGTTCCTGGCATGTCTTCCCTTTCTGCTGGTCGGCCTTTCGTGGCTGTTCCTTGTGCTCAGTAATCTGGCGGGGAGGACACAGCAGGAGCGGGCGGCCATCATCGCGACGTTCAACAATCCCGTCGCAGCCCTTGATCCGGCGTTCGCGACCTTTGTGCAGCATTTCCCCAACCGCGCCGCACTGGATCAATATCTCGACACCCACCTCCCGCTGCCCCCCAACCTGCGGTTCCTCCAGCGAGCGCTCAGACGGGAATGGCGGCCCCCATGGACGCAATCGCTCGTCCGGCTGGTCCGCGTGAGCCTGATTCTGTTCTGCTGGCCCTGGCTGACCTTCCTGATCCTGCTGCTCTATCGCACGTCCATGCGCCGCGCTCGCATCAGGAACGTCCACATCCTCCGCTGCGTCGTCTACTGCTCCGATGTCATACTCTGGGCAGCCCCCGCTGGCGCTCTTGCATACCTGGTACGCGTATACCTGGTATTCGGCGCGCTCGATCCAGCACGACTGTCTTTCCACCGTCTGGATGCGGCGGCGGTCGACATGGCCGGTATCCTGGTCGCTGGCGCTTTCTTCCTGGCGTTCATCTGGCGACTGACGATTGCGTACCGCAGTTACCTCAGGTTCGACCATGCATTGGCCACCGTGCTGGCTTCGCAGATCATCGCGCTGCTGATCGTCGTGAACCTTCTTGTGGAGCGACCGCCCTTCTGAGGCGCGCCGGGGGTGTCTGGCGCTGTGGTTTGCCCCTCGCCGTCATAGAATACAGGCTCATGGATCTGCTCTACCTTGACAACAACGCCACCACCCGAGTTGCGCCGCAGGTCCTCGACGCCATGCTCCCGTACCTGACCCAGTGGTATGGCAACCCGTCGAGCGTGCATCGTTTCGGTCAGCGCAGCAGGCAAGGCCTTGAGGAGGCGCGCGCGCAGATGGCCCAGTTGATCGGCTGCAGCGATCAAGAGCTGATTTTCACCAGCGGCGGCACCGAGGCGATCAACACCGCCATCCGCGGCGCGCTGGCAACAAGAGCGCCGCGCCGAAAAATCGTCGTTTCGACCGTGGAGCACTCTGCGACCCGGCAGCTCTGCCGGGAGCTGGCGATGAACGGCATCGAGATCGTTGAGATCGGCGTCGATCGCGCCGGGGCGCTGGACATGAATCACCTGCGCAGCTTTGTCGACGATCAGGTGGCCCTCGTGAGCATCATGTGGGCCAACAACGAGACGGGTGTGCTGTTCCCGGTCGAGCAGATCGCGGCGATCTGCCGCGAGAGGAGCGTGCCGTTCCACTGCGACGGCGTGCAGGCGGCGGGAAAGATACGAGTCGACGTCCGGGCCGTCGGCGTGGATCTGATGAGCCTGGCGGCGCACAAATTCCACGGGCCCAAGGGAACGGGAGCGTTGTATGTTCGCCGAGGCGTGCGACTGCAACCGCTGATGATCGGCGGCGCGCAGGAACGGCAGAAGCGCGGGGGGACCGAGAACGTGGCGGGCATCGTGGGCATGGGAAAGGCGGCGGAGCTGGCGGGCGCCGCGCTCGGCCAGATGCGAGAGGTCGCTGCTTTGCGCGATCGATTGGAGCGGGAGATCCTGACGACCATCCAGGGCACGTATGTCAACGGGTGCATGGACATGCGGCTGCCGAACACCACCAACATCGCCTTCGCACGCCTGGAGGCCGACGCCATTCTGCTGCTCCTGAGCGAACGGGGGATCTGCGCCTCAGCCGGGGCGGCGTGCAGCAGCGGGAGCCTCGAACCGTCGCACGTCCTGCGGGCGATGGGGATCGACGAGCGGATTGCCCACGGGGCTGTTCGCTTCAGCCTGTCGAGGTACACGACGGCCGCGGAGATCAGCCACACGATCGAGGGACTGGCCGGGGTGATCCAGCGGCTGCGGGAGGTGCTGCCGGTGGGGTAATCCGGTTGAAGAGTCGCCTGGGGTCTCTGGACAATTGGGGGCGCTGGCTGCACACTGGACTGGCGCATGGTTCTGGGCACTCTTGGGATGGATAGCCTCGTTGCGGTGCTGCTGGTGCTGGGCGGAGCGATCGCGCTGCTGATCGCGGTGCTGGCAGGCGTGGGGTGGTTCTTCTCGTCAGCGGAATTGTCGCCGGGGCGCAGGGCCATTGGGCATTGGCTGCCCGTTGCGGCGACCGCGGTGGTGGCGACGCTGCTGGGGCATGCGGAGATGGGGTTCGGGGTGGTGTTCGGGACAAGCGTGGCGGCGATGTCGGCGGTGGCGGGGTTCGTCATGCTGGCTGGGCCGGCAGGGACGATTCCGGCGCGGGCGGGGCGTGTGTGGGCGTTGCTGCCGGCGGCGACGACGCTGGCGTTTGCCATCGGTTTCCGCGGGAACGTCGGCCTCTTCGAAGCCGCTGTCCTGGCGATCCAGGGGGTGCTGGTGCTTGGGGTGTGGACGGATTGGCGGGAGGCCGGGCGGTGGGTGGAGCAGGCGGCGGTAGAAGCTGCGCCCCGCAGGGGGCAGGCCAGGGGGATGCGCGTTATCCATATCACTGCCGCGCTGGTGCTATGCGTCGTGGCCGCATGGGCGGCGACTCGAGGGGCCGAGCAGCTCAGCCGGCTGGATGTGAGATACTCCACATCGGCGATCGCCGCGACGTTTCTGAGCGTCGCGCTCGTGATGCCGATGATCGGCACCGGCGTGCCGCCGGCGTCGCGCGCATGCGGTTGGTCGCCGCTGACCGCCCAGGTGGGGGTCGTGTATCTGAACCTGTGCCTGCTGTTGCCGTTGGTGATCGTGATCGCCAGGCTGATGGCCTGGGGCGGAGCGGCCAGCACGCAGGGGCCGACGAACATGGTGATCTTCCCGCGTTTGACCTGGCGGATCGACGCGCTGGCCGGGGTGGTGCTCTCACTGGTGTTCATGGCGCTTTCGGCAGGGCGGTTGAAGACGGACCGTCAACTGGCGGGAGGGCTGGTCATCGGATATTGCATGTACCTGCTGTGCGTCATGGCAGCGGACATGCGGGGGTAGCGCCCAAGGGTCACCGAGGGTGAGCGGGGGATGAGCTAACGGCGGGGAGGTCGTAACAGCAGACGGCTTCGGCGCAACAGGTTGATCGGCGAGCTTCCGGGATCCGGGTGGAATCCGGTGTGGGCGGCTTGCCAAACGGGGGAGCCGTTCATAGACTTCTGCGCTTGCGTGAGAGACATCGCGTCGGTTGGCCTTCGCTTCCTTATGTTTCATGCTCGCGGTTTTTCCCACATTCGCTGGTGCGCCGACTTTAGCCGCGGGGGCCATTCCGCCTGTGCTGGTGCTGGCGATGTGCGTGGTGGCGGGGGTGGGCACGGTGCTGGTGTTGCCGGGCAGGCACGAGAGATCGGTCCGGAAGATCGGGGGAGGGGCCCTGCTCTGTGTTTTCCTGATTTTTGCCGCATTGTTGATCCGGCAGGGGGCGATGAAGGGGGCGGGGCAGGTGTATTTCTGGCTCTTTGCCGCGATCGCGATCCTGAGCGCGGTCCGCGTGATCAGCCACGACAAGCCGGTGTATTCGGCGCTGTATTTCCTATTGACCGTGGTGGCGACGGCGGGTCTGTTCGTGTTGCTCTGGGCCGAGTTCATGGCCGCGGCGCTGGTCTTGATCTATGCGGGGGCGATCGTGGCGACCTATGTCTTCGTGATCATGTTGGCGCAGCAGACGGGAAACGCAGGGCGTGCTACGGAGGGCGGAGACTATGACCGGATCAGCCGCGAGCCGATCGCGGCGTGCGCCGTGGGGTTTACGCTGATGGGGCTGATCCTCTTCGTTATCTTTGACATGGTGAGCTTCGTCGGACCGACCAAGCTGGCGAAGGGGGGCGAGGCCCAAGGCACGGCGCAGCGGCTTGGGGAGCACTTATTCACCAGCCAGGTCGTGAGTCTGGAAATGGCGGCGGTCATCCTGGCGATGGCCGTAGTGGGGGCGGTGGTCATCGCGGGGCGGAAGGTGGCTGAGCCGGCACCGGCGCGCGAGGCGACGGGGGATGTTCGTGATGTCGATCCAAAGCAAGTGCCGGTGTACGGGACGGACGAGCGGCGGACCAAGGCGTATCCGGAAAAATGATTCCTCTGGTTGGTGGTCGATGGCGATGAGTGAAGCGGTGTTGCGGCAATATCTGGCGGTGGGCGCGATCCTCTTTGCGATCGGGCTGATCGGTTTTATGACCCGGCGAAATCTGATTGTGCTGTTCCTGAGCACCGAGGTGATGTTCCAGGGGGTGGCCGTCAACTTCATCGCGTTTGGCCGGTATCACGGGAGCCTCGAAGGACAGGCGTTCGTGATTTTCCTCCTGGTGATCGCAGCGGCGGAGGCGGCGCTGGCATTGGGGCTGATCGTGCAGTTGTTCCGGAGACGCCATACCCTGGATGCGGAGTCGTGGCGGGAACTGAAGGGGTAGCTGCTGGCAGCGGACGAGGCGGGGGACGAGAGACGGTTATGGAGCAGTTGTTCGCGGTCAAATACTCGTACCTGATCCCGCTGCTGCCATTGTTGGGCGCGGTCGCGGCGGGGTTTCTCGGGGCGCGGTGGCTGAAGGACCGGGCGCACTGGGCGATCTGGATCACCGTGGGGGGCAGCGCGGCGCTGAGTCTGGCGCTCCTGACGGGGATGATCAGGCACGTGCCGGCGGAGGTGCGCGAGCGGGCGCACATCGAGAGCAGCGGAGCCATCGATGCGGGGGAATCGCTCAGCGACTCGGCCCAGATGGCTTATGCGTTCCGGGTGTCGGCCTCGAAGCACGTTTATACCTGGCTGGAGGCCGGGAAATTCAAGGCGGAAGTGGGTTTCTTCCTCGATCCACTCACCGCGGTGATGCTGTGCATCGTGACGGGAATAGGGCTGCTGATTGCGATCTACTCGAAAGGGTACATGGCGGGCGAGCGGGGATACTTCCGGTTCTTCGCGTATGTCGGGTTGTTCATCTTCGCGATGACGGTCCTGGTGATGGCGGACAATTTCCTTCTGCTGTACCTGGGGTGGGAGGGCGTGGGGCTGTGTTCGTATCTGCTGATCGGGCATGACTACGAGAGGCCTGCGGCGCGAGAGGCGGCGAAGAAGGCGTTCCTGGTCAACCGGGTTGGGGACTGCGGGTTCGCGCTGGGGATCATGCTGATGTACGTGACGTTCGGCACGGTCAGCTATTACGGGAACCCCCGGAATCCGGTGGAGTACGGCGTGCTGATCCAGGCGGCGACCAACGTGTCGCTGTCGCCATGGCAGCAGTCGGCGGCGCAGTGGATACCGTTTCTGCTGATCCTGGGCGCCATCGGGAAGTCGGCACAGTTCCCCTTGCACGTGTGGTTGCCGGACGCGATGGAGGGCCCCACGCCGGTGAGCGCGCTGATTCACGCGGCGACGATGGTGACCGCGGGCGTGTACATGATCGTGCGATGCGGGACGCTGTTCGTGGGGAACGGCCCGGCGACGATGACGGTGGCGGCGGTCGGGGTGTTCACGGCGCTGTTTGCGGCGACGATCGCGATGCGGCAGTTCGATCTGAAGCGGGTGTTCGCATATTCGACCATCAGCCAACTGGGGTACATGTTTGCCGCCGCTGGCGTTCTGGCGCCCGTGCCGGCCATCTTCCACCTGCTGACGCACGCGTTCTTCAAGGCGTTGTTGTTCCTTTCGTGCGGCTTGGTGATGCACGCGACGATGGGGGAGCTGGATCTCCGAAAGCTGAGCGGGCTGAAGCGTGTGCTCCCCTGGACGAACCGCTTGATGTTGGTGGGGTGCATGGCACTGGCGGGGGTGCCCTTTGTCTCAGCCGGGTTCTTCTCCAAGGACCAGATCATCGCCGCCGCGTGGTATCAGAATAAGCTCTTCGGGCTGGCGCTCCTGGTGGCGGCGTTCTTGACAGCGTACTACACGTTCCGCGTGTATTTCCGGGTGTTCCAGGGACCGACGGTGTTGCCCCACGGTGCTGAAACGCATGGGCAGGGCGACCAGCAGCATGGGCGCCGTGAGCCGGCGGTGATGATCCTGCCGCTGGTGGTGTTGGCGGTCGGCGCCATACTGGCGGGGTATCTGAACTGGCCGGAGCGCCAGGCGAGCCTGGGCAGGTTCCTGGGCCAGAGCCCGTCGCTGTGTCTGTCCCACACGTTGGCCAGCCGCTATGGGGTCGACGTGCCTCCGGTGCCGTTCGGCGTGGAGGAGGATCCGGACAAGAAAGTGCGGGACGCGATGAACGTTCTCCACACGAACATGATGGTCGCCAGCGGGCTTATCGCGGCGCTGGGCATCTACGTTGCATACCTGTTCCACCGCAAGTATCGCGCGAGAAGTGAGGAACTGGCGATGAGGTTCCCGAGCCTCAACCGGATGCTGGAGCGCAAGTACTGGGTGGACGAGGTGTATCAGGGAGCGATCGTGGAGCCGTTGCGGCGGCTGGGGCGGGCGTTCAACCTCGCGGATCGGTTTGTCATCGACGGGATCGTGCGGGCGGTGAGCCTCACGCCCCAGATCGGGGGATTCGCCCTCAAGCTGACGACGCAGCGGGGATCGCTCCAGGGGTACGCGGTGCTGATGCTGTTGGGGATAGCGGCGATTCTGCTGATCGTGTTGTGGTAGGCAGCGGCGGACGTGGTCTATGGCGTACCTGTTGGCGATGCTTCTGGTGATTCCGGCGTTGGGAGCCGTCGCATGCGCGCTGGTGAAGCCGGTGCGCCTGGCGAAGGCCGTGGCGCTGATTGCAAGCCTTCTGTGTGCGGGTATCACGGTCGGCCTGCTCCTGGGGTTTGACTGGAAGGACGGGGGAGTGCAGTTTGGCGCCAGCCTGGGGCGGATCTATGCGATCGGATTCACCGTCAAGCTCGGCGTCGATGCCATCAGCCTCTGGCTGGTGGCGCTGACGGTGTTGCTCCAGGTGCTGGCTATCGCGTCGAGCTTTGGCAGTATCTGCGACCGGGAGAACGAGTACTACGGCTGGATGATGGTGCTGCTGATGGCGATGGCGGGGGTCTTCATCGCCCGCGACGCGCTGCTGTTCTACATCTTCTTCGAGCTGACGCTCGTGCCGATGTTCTTCATCATCGGCATCTGGGGCGGCGAACAGCGGCGGCCAGCCGCCATGAAGTTCTTCCTGTTCACGTTCTGCGGGTCGGTGTTTACGCTGGCGGCGATCATCTACCTGAGCGCCAAGGCCAACAACGACTTTGACATGACGCAGATCGTCGCCGCAGCGCAGGAGCGGCTCAGCGACAGGGAGCTGCGGTGGGTGGTGGTGGGGCTGGTGGCGGGTTTCGCGGTCAAGGTGCCGCTGTTCCCGCTGCACACCTGGCTGCCCCTGGCGCATACGGAAGCGCCGACGCCCGGCAGCGTCGTCCTGGCGGGGGTGCTGCTGAAGCTTGGGACTTATGGCCTGCTGCGGTTCGTGGTGCCCATCGGGTTCATCAACGCGGGAACATCGCAGGTCATCTGGGGGGGGCTGATTCACTTCGTGGGCGTGTTGTGCCTGGCGGGGATCGTCTACGGGGCGCTGGCAGCCTGGGTGCAGCGGGACATCAAAAAGCTTGTGGCGTATTCATCGGTGTCGCATCTGGGATTGTGCGTGCTCGGGCTGGCGGCGCTGAACTTCGAAGGGGTGCAGGGATCGATCCTGTACATGATCAGCCATGGGCTGTCGACAGCCGCGATGTTCCTGGTGGTTGGGATGATCTACGAGCGATACCACACCCGGGACATCGACGAGTTGTCCGGGCTTGCGAGGAAGATGCCGGTCCTGGGGTTCTTCTTCGTCTTCTTCACGCTGAGCGGCATTGCGCTGCCGGGGCTGTGCGGCTTCCCTGCGGAGTTTCTGACGATCCTGGGAGCGCTCAAATCGGAGCATCTGGGCATCGGCTACGGCGGCATCGCGGCACTGGGCATCATTCTCGGGGCGGTGTATATGCTGCATCTGGCCGCGAGGGTGATCTTCGGGCCGTTGAAAACGCCCGACTTGTATGCTCAGCGCCAGCATGGGTCGAATCCGCGGGCGGACCTGGGGGCGCGGGAGATTGCGATCCTGGTGCCGTTAGCTATCGCGGTCGTGGTGATCGGCGTGTTCCCGGGCAGGCTGCTCAACACGTTTCATGAGCCGGTGAAGCAGTTGATCGGCGAAGAGCACGGGCCGACGGGTCTGCCTGTGCTGTCGCGGACGGCTGAACCTTCGCAGGAGCGAGCGGCATGAGTGAGCTTCTGGCCATCGTGGTTCCGGAACTGGTGCTGATTGTGGCGGCATGCGTTCTGTTTTTTGCCGGGGGAGCGGGCAAGTCGCGGGGAACGGCGGCGGCGCCGTGGCTGGCGATGGCCGCCATGCTGGCTGCCATGGTGCTGAACGCGTACGCTTTCCTGCCGCCGCAGAACGTCATGGACGGCGTGAGCGGGAGCCTGCGCCTCGACAGCTTTGCGGGGTTCATCCGGTTGGTGACGTGCGTCGTGGGGGTGATCCTGCTCCTGTTGGCGTGGC
>Ga0315284_10001256_pt1 | contig 36125 bp, 64 predicted proteins | sample YL17G09_16_MG_FD_203696 | JGI IMG/M metagenome (GOLD analysis project Ga0315284, IMG submission 203696) | Sediment microbial communities from Yellowstone Lake, YNP, Wyoming, USA - YL17G09_16 | ecosystem: Environmental > Aquatic > Freshwater > Lake > Sediment | place: USA: Wyoming | collected...
TTTGCTGTTTTTTTGTCATGACAATTTGAACACAGTACCTGTAGCCCTTCAGCTTCTACAAACAGTCTTTCAACAAACCCTGGAAGATCATTAGCACAATTAAGGCTACCTGCTGGATGTATATGATCAACATTGATCTTTTTATCAGGAAACCAGTTCTTACATTTATTACATTGATATTCAAACTTTTGTCTTTTAAAAGGACCTTTATATGCTCTTTTAGCAGCAAGTTTGCACTGTGTAATTGGTTTCCACCATCTAGATTTCTGTCTAAGAGCACTTCTAATAAACGACCAGAACGCAGACTCAGTCATTGTTCCAGCATTTCTAGTACGTGCTACCTTTGGTTTTTTTGGACGTATAGCTTTTCCCATTATATAAACTTTTTGTTTATCAAAGGTACAAGTTTTTCTTTCACCTTATCAACACCATGAACTTTAACAGCATCTGCTACATCTTTTTCTAAATCAAAGTATACATAGTCTAAACCGTACACTTCTTTATACTTCTTCATAGCATTAATACCTGCTTCGTCATTGTCAAACAATGTAAATATAAATCTATACCTTTCTTTTAAAGTTTCTATAATCTCAGCTTTGATGACTGTATTTTCTGAATCTGGGACAATAAAGTTACAAACTACTCCTAGGGATTTTATAGTCATAGCATCTTTAAGACTAGAACATATCAATAAACAACTAGACTCATCGTTTAGCTGCTCATTACCCTGAAGATAGTCTTTAACTTTTATAAACTTATGCTCTTTTACATTTGGTTGATAGATCTTATATAAAGTTCCATCGTTTCTATAATAACCATAAAGCATAAGACCATTAATCTCAAGACTTTTTAGTTCTCCCTGCTCCTCTTTAGTCATTGTATAACTCTCTAAGGGATATACATTAAACTCATGAAGAAGTTTAGAACCAATATTAAACTGTTCCCAGAATCTCTTGTCTCTTGTTGTCCACTGACGTTTGACGTTAGTAGTCACTTTAAATCGTGACTGCACTTTAAACTCAGTTATTTTGTGTTGTGTACCATTATTAAGTAGAATGTACTTATTATAATCTTGTAGCACTCTAGCACAAGCTACACCAAATGATTCGTTAAATAATTCTTGGACCATTTTGATTGCAGAACCACCTTTACCAGTAGAAAAATCCTTAAACACATATTTACCCGTCTTCTCAAAGAAGAATATACACATGCTTGGAGTCTTATCTTTAGTATTAAATACCGAATTAATCTTTACATCTTGTCCTATAAGTTTTTCTGCAAGCTTGCAGTAATATTCAAACATCCATGTGTCTGGTACATCTTTGCATGTTTGTAAAAGATATTTAGTAGAAATCATAGAAAAAAATAGGGGATGACATTTCTACCACCCCCTTGTTTTATAGTTCTAAAATATTACATTTCAAATCCTGATGGTGTCCATGATCCAGGAGTATTTGCTTCTGTTTTAGGTGCAGAAGTATCCCAACCAGCTACAGGAGCATCAGATTTAACAGTGTCATCTTGAATATGTTTATCAGTATTAAAAGGTGTTACAGCATTTTTATTGCTAAGGTTAGCATAACTAGTTGTAGTTATACCTCTTTCATATTTAGGTAGATTAAGAGCATAATCTTTATTACCGTTGTCTTTCATATATTGAGCACCACCAAGACACCAGTAAAGGAATGTACCATTATTAAGAATCTTAGATGCTTGAATTACAAACTTTTCTATAGTTTCTTCTTGAATATCATCCAATTTTTCACGTACACCTAAAGCTGTAGCGAGACTAACAATATCTCTTAGGATTTGTGTATCCCTAGAAATAGCTTGACCTGCTTTGCTTACCATATCCCTATAAGAAAACTGAGAATACTTAACTCTTGCTACTTGACCCTTTGCTCTACCTAGCTCAGGTCTTTCTGAATCATATAAAAATCCTTCAAACTCTCCACCCATATCTTCACCTTCTAAATTCATGATTAGAAAATAGTTTTCCGGTTTAGACTTCTGTTGTTGAAGATAGATACCTGTGACTTTTGCTGTTGCATTTCCTGGTTTTAGTGTCTTTGGAGTTTTACCTGATGATACTTGTAGATCTTTTGTACTTAACATAACTGTTCTTATTTAATAATTAGTAATTAATTTTCGTATGCGATTATTGAGTCTCTTACAAACTGTAAGTCGTTTGCTATTTCAAAGCTAGAAAACATCTCTCTAGGACTCTTACAGGTGTTCTCGCTATTATTCTGTGTTTCAAATATATATCTAAGATCACCATCTTTGTTTTTCTTGACTTTACCAAACAAAACTATAGAGTATAAACCTTCTAATGTTAGTTTATCATCTACTAGTTTACCAATAGTTTTAGCTTTCACCTTTCTTTTACCCTCTAGGTCTACTGCTTCTTCTGCATGAGTTAGATAGAATACCATCAAATCATCACGCATTAGAATCGGTAGTTTAGCGATATGTGTTAAAGCTGCACCCATTTGAGTAAACTTATCAAAACCTTTTTCTGAAGCTCTATTGAAATACTCAAAAGCTGACATATACTGAAAATCATCAATAACAACACTCTTAACATCTTTTCTTTCATTATTAATAACTTTCAATACTGCTTCAATATCACTTGGTTTTGAAACGTTTGCAATATTACCTTTTTTAGTTGATAAGTCAAAAGGAATATACTTTTTTTTCCATCCTTTAAACGGTAGCGGTTTATTTGCTACGTTAATAATGAATGTTTCTGCTGGGTTTAAAGTCTCAATAGCTGTAGATTTACCACAACCTGATTCAGCAACCACTAAAATACTTTGTGCCATTACTTACTTAGTTTAGTTGATTTTTTAATTAAATCGTTTATCCATTCTTTGTTACTCTCAGGTATTCTGAGTTTAATACACACTTGATCCCGTGCTGTCAGTTCAGAAATATGACAGTCTTTATATTCATTTGTTTCTTCTTCTTCTCTCTGAGGAAGTTCAAATTCTTGATTAACAATAGGTGTAGTCCATACATCTATTAGTTCTAATTTAGCTACTGGTACAAGATATCTAAGAGATGAAGGTCCTTTTACCGGATCTATATCTTCTTCATATTCAGTCTTGTAATGAGGATTAAATGTTAATTTATATAGCGTTGCGGTTTCATTAACAGGAATATTATCCCTATTAGTTAACTCTATGTAAACATCATCTTCTTTACTAAGCTCTGAAGGAAAAAATCCTATTACATGTTCTCTAAGACCCGACTTAAGGAAGGGCATTTTGATAGTAAAATAAGGATTTGTAACACCCAGTTTCTTAAATGTTTCTTTGTTGCGTTCAAATAGAATCGCAATAGAGGTCTTTCTTTCCATTTTTTGTTCTGTTTGTAGATTTGCTGTTGAAATCATGTTTATTGTTTTATTGTTGGTGGAGCTTCCATATCTTTTAAAAGTAAGTATTTAAAATCACCATACATAAACTGCATATTATTTCTTTCACCATGTCTATTCTTTAGATAGTGTAAAACAACAATATTTGGATCTGATATTATATACTTCTGTGGACCATATTGTGTGAGTGAATGCTTTGATGGATTGTTAATACCAATAACCAAGTCAGCATGTTGTAATAACGCGTCACCACCATATATGTCAGAGTCTAATAGATAGTTACCAAACGTTCCTGGTTTTAATCTATCTTGACTTTCACATTCTCTATTAAGCTGGGTAATAACAATAAAAAGGATTTTGAAACGTTTCATCTCAGTCATCATCTTTGATAGATTATGTAGAGTTTCAAACGTATCCTTTTCTGAAGCATCCTTTTTAACTAAAATAGAGTGGTCAATAGTTACAATTAAAGGTTTCTTGAAGTCTAATAATGCTTGTTCTATTTCAGCTCTTATTTGTTTTACTGAACTAGCTTGTTCTATAATGTATATATCTTTATGCTTATTCTTCTCAACATATTGCATTACAGCTTGCAGTTCAGCATCAGATATTTCATCAAACACACTTGCTAGTTTCTTAGCTTGAATTCCTATTTTACCAGCAAACTCTCGCAGAGCAGTGTGTTTAGCTAACATCTCAAATTGAAAGTCTAATATGATAAAGTCTTGATCTGGATTTAATTTATGTGCTTCTCTAGTTAGCATATTAGCTAGTAGAGTTTTACCTGAACCCGGTCTACCACCAATAACTACAATGGTGTTCCATTCTAGTCCGTTAAAAGTAGCTTGGTTCATCTTATCCCAGGGAGTTTTTATACTTTTTTCTTCTCCTGTTTTTCTTTTCTTTATATAGTCAATAGCTTTTTCATAAGCCTCACTTATATGTATCCTTTTCACCATATTCTGTATTGTTTAATTGAAAAAAGTTAACCATAAAGATAAGAATTTTCATTGAGAATATGAAAATATATTCCAACAAAAAGTACTTCCAAATAGGTATATTTATGATAAAATTATCAACAACAATCCATATTACAGCAGTGATTATAAGTGATAATAATGTTCTATGTATTCCTTTATTAATCATTTAAGAATTTGTGTAATTGCATCTCTTCTTCATTAGTTAGTTTTACATCATCATCGTCATACTGCATGGGTAACTTTTGCCATTCTTCTTCTTGCATATCTACATTTAATTCTTTTAAATATACAAAGTATTGATTACCATCAGTTTCAGTAAATAACTCTGAACCTGTCTTTTTTTCTACTGCTTTATTTACAAGTGTTTGTAAACTTTCTAAACCTTCTCTATTACCTATAATTATAACATCGCCATTCCAATATTTAGAAGGAAGTATTTTTAGTATACCGGGCATATTTATTTTTTATATTTTAACTATTTGCTTTTTCTTTTTACGCACAAACAATTCTCTCGTATTAGAGGTTATAAAAGACCCTATGACACACCCAATGGTAGTAAATAAAACATCATCAACAGAAAACTTAGCACCTTTTGTAACGTCATAGGTTTCCTTTAACATACCTAATCCTGTTGAAATCAATACTGGGTATATGAATGGTTTCTTAAAGTAAAATTGAGTAACCGTACCCGTAATATATCCAGCACTAAAATGATGTAACCTATATTCTTTAGGTCCATATTGGGCTTTTAAATTAAGAGATAATAATAACAATAAGGATAATAATAATTTCATAGCTAATTTTTTTATTTTTTTTTATCTTTTAATACTTCTATTTCCCAATAGTGTGTACATTTATCATCTTTATATGGAGGCTCCATAAAGTACGATTGATAATCATCCGGTTTAGCTTTATATCTATAGCATGTTTCTTTAAGAGGACAATCTTTACCTGAACACATTGTTATATCTGCCATATATTACTTTTTAAATCTTTTTTCTATTGTATATAATCCGTATAATCCAAAAGCTACGACAATGCTTAGTCCTATTATTGTAAATGTCATACAGCTTCTAGTTTATTAAGTTTTTCTTGTAATTCGTTTATTTCTGCAATCAGTTGATTTACTGTATCAAGTACTTCTTCTATTTTTTTAAGATGATTTTCTGAGTATTGTAATCTTAAATGTTCTAGTTCTACGTCTAAATTCATTTTTTTGGTATTAAAGGTTCACCTGTTGTTGGATTTCCATAAACTTCAATGTCATTCTGATCAACTGTTCTAAGTTTACCAGTATTGTATAATTTTACTATAAATTGGGGATTGGAATGTATAGATCCCGCAATCATAAATATTGCTACCCCATCTCCTAATGGTGTTAATACATCAAAAGGATTTAATATTTCATGTATTGTTTGTACTATCATTTAGTTTATAATTTTATAAAATAGTTTAATTACAATAGATCTTATTATCTCATAGGTTAAAATAAACAATATTATTTTTATCATCTTCCATACTTTAAAAATTGTTTAGTTGGTTTTACTCCCATTCTTTTATAAAAAAATGTTTTATCATTAGTAGGACATTTCTTGTATCTGGTTCCTACATAAGGTGTTGAACAACCAGCAAGGAATATACTTACTATTGTAATAATTACAAAGAATAGGATAACAATAAGAGTGCTGTAAATGGTGTTTCGATTTTTCATAGATTTGAACTTTATAGTGTATTATGTGATAAATATTTAGTTTGTTGATCTTCGTTAGTACCGTCAACTATCATATCACAATATGAAGCTAATACTGACACAAGACCATTTTTTTCTAGTTTGCTTACAAAATATCCAGATGTTTTCATATATAAATAACCATTTACTTCATACTCATTTACGTATTTTTTGGTTGCTCTAATAACAATATCCCAGTCAAAGTTATAATTATTAAAAAACCATGTAAATTTCTTTTCTAGTTCTTTTATTGGAACTCTAGATGGAGAGTTTGAAGGAAGTATTCCTTTAGGAAATATTTCTCTATATTCAGCAACCTTCTTAAGATCTTCTGGAGTCATTCCAAGTTTTTTCTTAATCACTTTGTTTTCAATAAATTCATACTTACCGATGAGTGTTTTAATAATGTCTTTACCTTTATCTGTTACTTTTTTATTCTTCAAAAATCCATCTATTTCAAGAATTCTAGTTTCTGAAGATACATTAATACATTTTGGGTCAATATCATTATTTATACATAATAATAAATAAAGCCCATTAGGACTTATACCATTATTCGCTATATTCTGCAACAGTTTTATCATATGTATTATTTAGATTATCCTTAGTTTCCTTATATAAATTATAAAATCTGTCTTCTGTTTCTAAAAGATCACTTGCTCTTTTATTCATATGAATAATGGATGTATGATCTTTATTTAAGAACTTTCCTATTCCTGAAAGTGTAAAACGCATATCTTCTTTTGCTATGTAGCAAAATACACATCTTGCTTCCACATACTCAAGTTTTCTAGATTTTAGTCTTAGCGGATTAATTGGTAGGGGTAAAGGGTAAGCTTTTAAAAATGCTTCTTCTAGCATAGGTAGAGAGAAAATTCCTGTAGTTGTTTCCTTTTCATTTTTAATCATTAGATGATCCATCATCACTGTAGCTTTGAATCCAGTTTTTTCACGAAAATCTTTCACAAAACTATCAATCATTTTACTAGCTAGCTGGTTCTTGTACTCTTTTTTTGTAAGCATAAATCTTTAAAGTTTATACGGTTTATAATCGGGTTTGGATAAAATTTTGTATATTATATTGTAGTGTATACTACTTAAGTTTACTTATACGCAAATGTATGATAAAAATAACTTATAAACAAATAGTTAACAATAATTGTTTTAGTATGTATAACATGCTGATTATCATATACTTATGCGGTGAAATTATCGTTAAATCATTAACAAGATAAACACTTTATGTCTATGAATATCAGGTCTGAAGAACTAAGTAGTAAAATAAAAACATGGTTATTTCCATCTCTAGTAACAGTTCTTGCAGCCCTCATCTGGAGAGATGTTACGGAACTTAAAACAGATGTCAAAGCACTTTTAGCTCAATCTAATATAGATAAGACTAGAATAGATAATATTGAAAGGGAGTTGTTTAATAAACAAACGACCCTTTTTATTTTAGATGGTGGTCCTAAAAAAGACGATAATGGAGATTCTTTGTTCTTCAATAAAGAATTAGCTTTAATAGATAATAAAGATAAAAAAAAACCATCGGTTCATCTAAAAAAAGCTAAAAATGTTATATAAGTTAATAAAATCTAATATTTCTAGTTTAGTAATAGCAGTTCTTATTTTAATTATACTATTACAAAAGTGTGACAGTTCTTCACAGGTTGTTCCTGCTCCAAAAATAGATACAGTGCTTCAATATGTAGAAGTTAGAGATACCGTTAGAAGTAAACCTATATTTATAAAGACAAAAAAAGATACTATTTGGTTAGATAGTATAGTTTATAAACCAGATACATCGTATCCAGTATTATTAGATCAGTACTTAAATATAGGTAATAAGCATTTTGCTACTAATGTATTTAGAAGTGAGTTTTCTTTGGGTACATACGGTAATGCAACAGTTATAGATACAATTAGACAGAACAAACTGATTTCTAGTGGTTTTGAATATGATATCTTAGTTCCTGAAAAGAGTATTACAATAGTAAAACAAGCTCCACCAAAAAGACAAGTGTATATTGGTGTTAGTTTGTATGGAGATAGAATAAATTTTATAGATGGTCTTCATGTAGGAGGGTTATATAAAGATAAACAAGACAGGATTACTGGGGTTTCTGTTGGTTATGGTTCTAATAATATTCAGTTTGGTATATCATCTTATTGGAAACTAAAACTTAAATAACATGGACTTTGGATTAAAATCTTATTTTAAACCCACTCCTAAGAGGATTAGGGTTTTTGGTGATTCACTAGCAGCATCTGGTACATTTGGTGCTTCTATTGTAATAATGAATGGTCATCCTTTAGCAGGTACAATTATAATGATTGCTGCTGTAGCAGGTAAGTTTATTTCTAATTTCTTCAGCGATGGAGATGTAAAATCTGAAGCATAATGAACATTAAACAAGTAAAATTTAATGAAAGTCAGTATTTTGCTGAAGTTCATCCAAAATCACAGATATATCTTCATCACACAGCTGGTAATGCATCTGGTGAACAAACTTTTAGGGGATGGGAATCAAATGCTGAACGAGTTGCTACTTGCGTAGTAATATCTGGTAAAGGACCAAACGTTATTGATGGTGAGATAAATCAAGGATATAGTTCTAAATTCTGGGCATACCATTTAGGACTTAAAGAAACTACTTTTCAAAGACATAGTATACCATATCAGTCTTTAGATAGAATATCTATAGGTATTGAAATATGTAATTGGGGTCAGCTTACTGAAAAAGATGGTAAGTTTATTAATTATGTAAATAGAGAAGTGGCTAAGGAAGATGTTTGTACACTTGATAAGTTCTATAAAGGACATAAATATTTCCATAATTATACAGATTTACAAATTCAATCTGTAAAAGATCTTTTACTTCTTTGGAAAGATAAGTATGGTATTCCTTTAACTTATCATGAGGATATCTGGGATATATGTCCTAGAGCGTTGAAAGGAGAAAAAGGCGTGTATACACATAATTCAGTTAGAACTGATAAGATTGATATATATCCTCATCCTAAAATGATAGCAATGTTAAAATCTTTATAATTTAAATATATAAAAATGAAAAAAAGAGCATTTGTAAGGTACAGTAAGCAAGGCAAAATTGTACCTGGTAGTTTGATCCTAACTGGGGGTGCATATCCTCAAGGACCATCTACATGGAATGAAGTTCCAGCAGACCTATGTTGTGATCTTATAACACTAACATACACTGTACCCACTTCAACAATTAATTTTGTAACAGTAAGACTGTTCTGTAATGGTACAAGAATACATTATTTGTTTACAACAAGTAATTCTAGCACTATTGGATCATTAATTGATATATTAAATGATACATTTAATGTATTAGGAACATTTTCTAATCCTAGTGGAAACATTATTGAATTAGTAATGAGTGGTGAACAAAAAACAGTATTGTGTCCTACAGGAACATTAACATTTGACGTTATAGCAGATTAAAAAAACATTAAAAACTTATAATAATGGCAATAAGAAAGTTTAAACCGTCAAGTCCTGATAAATCATTAGGTAAAATAAAAGGTGACGCTGAGTTTGCAAGATTTGGTCATCTTAATAGATTGATAGATGATGTAGAAACTGATAAAGCTGATCAAGAAATACATAACATACCATATCCTTTTATATCCTATCCACAATCTACATTATTTAATGCAGGTCCTATATATCAATATCCTAGTAGTCAAGGTGGGTTTATTCCAGCTGTCACTTTAAATAGTTATAAAGTGAGAGGAGTACTTGAGTATAGTGGAAGTTCTGTAATTAATGAATATCTTGGTACAATTAAAATTATACCCACTGATGAATTATATGGTGGTCCTATTTTATTTCCTGGTAAAATAACAGGTATGGTGGCAGCTAATGAAGATGGTAGTATATATGATCCCACTATAAATATTACAACCACTCCTTTAGCAGATGGTGCTCTAATGTGGGATACAGATGCTGGAGAATATATTACTTTATATGGTGTTAAAATGATGTTGTATAGTTATGGACCAGCAGACCCCGTTACAGGAGAAATTAACTATGCTCTTGTATTAGAAGCATATGGATCAGTACCTACAGGAGATTTAGCTACATCTCTTATATCTTATGATTTTGAATTTGCATTAGGTAACTCTAATGTTACCCTTTGGTGGGATTAACTTTTAAAACTTAAATATTATGTCAACCACTCCACTATTTTCTAATCTTCCAGCTTCTAAACCAGTATCTGAAAAAGTACAAGAGATTTTAGATAAGTCAAAAGCTAAGGTGGAAGCTGAACAAGCTAAATTTATAGCAAATGCTTAAAAAATATGCTTTCGTAAAATATACAAAAAAGGGAAAGCTTATACCAGGTAGTCTTGTTGTCACTGAGAGTTATCCAACAGAGACAGCTAATGGTGTATGGGAAGAAGTTCCTATGAAACTTTATTATTCTATTTCTAATACAGTTTACTCTAGTAATCTTAGAGCTTTTATAAAATATACTGAATACGGGGATATTATACCCGGAAGTATGATTGTTACTCAAGGTTCTTTTCCTTCTAAAGAGGGAAGAGCTAAATGGTATGAAGTTTCTATAAATGCATGTTGTAAATGTAGTAGTACATTCGATTTACCATTATTTCTTTCTAGGATGAATACTTGCTATGAACAAGCAACAATTCTTGTTCCTCGTATAGTTTATTTTACTGATGAACCAAATAATAGTTTATTAGGACCTTTTACTCTTATTATTAATGGATGCGATGATATGTATGATAGTGGTAACCTATATAATACCAATCTTACACAACTATATGTTGATATTGCAGAAGACAATGTTGATTATAATTTAAGTATTCCATATACACATACACAAGATGATAATGATTCTAATTGTAGTTACACAAATCCTCCAATGGATGGAACTATTGTAAACGGTAGCTCGTATTTTGGTTCTGGAAGTACATATTTCACTAATATGTATCCTGGAATGTTCATTACAGCAGCTACATGTGTGAATGTTACAGAGTTTAGTATTACAGGTGATATAGGAACAGATGGTGGTGGTATAGATGCTGCATATATTCAAACAGCTCATCCTGGATGGACAGCATTTATTAAAACAAATTATGATAATGATGACGAAGATCCTAGCATAAACCATATTATTCTAGTTTATGGAGATGTATCAGAAGCTACACAACTTTATGATAATACAGGAGAATATGATGATCATTGTGTACAAGGACTTGGTCCTCAAAATAATACAATAATTACAGCTGTTGTAGCTACAGAAACTGGTACACCAGCTCTTACAGAAGAAGAAGCATTAGCAATAGCTAATAGGATATTAGATGTTTACGAAAATCCTTGTGTTTAGATGCAGATATAACTTATTTATAAGCTAATAATACAGTAACAATAATAACCTAACAAGTAATGAAAAAATTTATAGAATTCCTTAAAAGTATCATATGGCAAAAGCAGGTTCAGAATTAAGAAAAGTCTCCTTTGGTAAAAGAAGAAAAGGTAAAGCCCAAAAGCGTAAAGGTCCAAAAGATAAGCAAGTCTCCAAGTACAGGGGTCAAGGCTAAAAAAGTTAAGTAGAATTCCTAGTGAGAATCATTCTTCACTAGTCCATAACACCATATTATGCCTACCTATGGACAACTAGGAAAAAAGGGTACCCCTTACAGGTACCCTCTTTCTTTTTACCAAACTATTGGATTCTTTTTATTTGCTATAAGATATTCGTTTATTTTATTAAACACCCATGCACCATCCCAGTCATTATCTTTTTTATAAGCTGCAGATGCTGGATGAGACGCTATTATCACATCATGATGATTATGTATAAATATTCTAAAAGATTCAGCTTGTTTACCAAGTAGAACAAACACTACATTTTCTTTCTTACTGCAGATTTGATCTAGTACATTCAATAAGAAATCATTCCAGATCTCATAGTGAGTAGCTGGTTTACCTATTTGAGTGGTTAGAGCTGAATTAAGGAGTAGTACACCCTGATTTGACCATCTGGTTAGATCTGGATCGTCAGTTGAACTACGGTACTCAAACGGTACAGATTTCTCTATACCTCTGAGCATATACTTAAGACTAGGTTGTGTTTTTCTGGTTTCCCCGCATGAAAATGCTATACCATCAGCAACACCTATTGTGAAATAAGGATCTTGACCTATTATAACCACCTCAGTTTTATCCCAAGGACACTCTTGAAATGCTCTAAATACGTTCTTTAACCCCGGAGTGAACCGTTTTTCTTCAAATACTTCTTGTTGTAGCTTTTCTAGTATAGATGTAAAATCTTGACTATTAAGAAACACTCTGAGTATATCAGCCCAACCAGAAGGTTTTAGCTTATCTATTAATTTTTCTTTTGTATTTTGTATTAAAAGTTCATCTACTGTAACCATTTTTTATTATTTTTGTTACAAATTATTAATTATGGATAGTAATAAAATTGAAGTGATTGACCATAAAGCTATTATAAAAATAGAATTTAGTGGTAGTTTCTATAAATCAGTACAGAATGCAATGATCCATCTATCATCATACAGGGAAGCAGAAGAACTCACTGCTTTGATTGCAAAGTTGAACAATTCAGTTCCTGATGAAGATTTTGATGATTGGGAAGCATCAATGGAAACAATGCTTATATTATGTGCTGAAGTGGAAGAAAGAGCAAAAGAACAAAAATGTACAAGAGAAGTTGATATTCCTACTGAACCCGTTGTTGAAGATACAACAGTGAAAGACACTAGCTTATAGAATAGTCTATAGCTTCTCCTATTTGTTTCATTGCTTCAATACACAATGCTAATTCTTGTTTATTACATTTACCTAGACTCTTACAATATAAGAACCTAGAACCTTCTAATTCTTTTTCTATACATAAACCTGCACGTTTTTTAACGAGCAGTTTCATATCTTCAAAAGTCTCTCCGATAAAAGTTGCTAGTTCTCTAATCATAGCATGAACCTTTGCTAGTTGTGCAAGAGTACCATCATCAGATTGTAACTCCATATACACTTCTATTAAAGATCCATCTGGTATTGATTCTGTAAAATATCCATAGGTGGTTTTATCTTGTATGTTTACATAGTCAAGACTTACACCATTCTTTCTTAAAAGACCTGTATATCTATTTTTCATAAATGTAAAATCCTCTAGTTAATAGATTATTTTGTATTTCTTCTATCTTATCATTATCTAAAAATTCTACTTTAGATTTTATAGTTTCAAGATCAGATAGAGCATCAGTTTGTTCACCTTTATTATCACAACCTATTATTAGACCATGTCCAAAAAGATATTGTGAAGGGTAATGAGCAAACATAAATGCACCATGTTGATCTTCAGGTTCTCTTAATAATGCTTCATCGTCTACATATAGACCATCTTCATTATCAAGTATTATAGGAAGTGTAAATAAATCACAATTTAAGTGTTTATACATGTCTTCATTACCCTTAGTTACATCTATTTCATAGACGTTCTTTTTTATAACATCGATTTTTATTGCTTTCATTTCTAAAAGTTTAATACGCTTTCGTTTTCTTTAATATGAGTAATCTTTGTTTGATCAAAGTCCTGAAGAGCTTGATTAATCCATTTCTCATCTACTGTTTTATCAAAGCATAGTATATGCACTGTAGATTTATCATTAGGATTTAATCTTAAAAGCCTACCAATTCTTTGTGAAGACTTTCTTTCATTACCATAAGCGTGTAGTATTACACCTTCTTTAAGATTAGGTATGTTTATACCCTCGCTAAGTTGTAGAACACAAGCTAGTTCTTCTATTTCACCATGACTAAACTGGTGTAGGTTAGATTCACTATCAGGGTTTTCAGAATCATATGTAAACTCACACAATCTTCTAGCTTGAGCTATGGTATTAGCAAACACTATACACTTATTATTTATTGTCTTCAATAACTTTTTAGCATATTCTTCTTTACTCTTAAACTCCATCATAACCTTCATTCTAAGAACGCTAGATATTTGTTTAGATTTAGGAGTGGTTGCTTCAGTTACTCTTCTAGACCAGTAGTTATAACTATCACGCTCAGATGTATACCAAGTTTTACCTTTGGTTTCCATCTTATGTGTCTTATTACTATTTAATGGTAGATGATGTATTAGTATTCTATAATCGTTTAGAATAGCATCATCTATAGCATCATCAGTAATATACTTGTAAAGCACCGGACAATATTTCATCACCATTCTACCTTTCTCACTATGATTATATCGTGGTGGAGTACCGGTTAAACCTAGCACCCTACCGCTATATTTAGATAGGAAAGGATCATGTGTGTCTAATAGATTATGACATTCGTCAAGAACAACTAAATCATAGATGCGTGGGTTCTTTTTATTAATAGACAGATATGTAGTAAACTCTATATCTTCTATATCAATATTGAACTTTTCAGCATCAGACTTCCAGGTATCAAATATAGAAAGCTTTGGTGCTACAACTAACACTTTAAGATCTTCTTTTATAGTCACCTGTAAATAGTGAATATAGTTGAGACCAATGAGGGTTTTACCAACCCCCATTGAAATCCCAAGCGAACATCTTTTGTGCTTAATCGCAACATCCAAAGCTTCTTTTTGTATCTGTTCTCTCTTGTTAACCATTAATCAAAAACTCTTTGAATTGTTTTATCAAACGGGTTATATTCCACCTGATTGTATGAAGCATATCTACCCGGTTCAAATACCATTCTATCATGCTCATCGTGAGTAAGAATACCCATAGAGTTTAACATAAAACTAATTTTATTATCAGTTTCAACATAATCAATGTCTTTACTAGACTCTAGAATGTGTTTGTGACCTACAATTTCTCCTTCTCCAAGGACAATACGTTTTGCTTTTTGCATAATGTTAGTTTTTATCTAATTTACTTAATTTTTCATTAAATTCCGTAGTCATTTCTTCTACATCATAAACTTTTTTACCGTCTTCATTCAAGTAGTAACAATGATCTACTTGTATAGATTCTTCTTCTATTCTATCATTTTTATAATAATGCGCTATGTTGATTATTTGTAAAACTAAATCATCTACAGATTTTTTAGCTAGTTCAATATAGTCATCATTTGATTCATATTCATCACCAGCAAGTTCTATAATTTCATCGATTAAAATCTCTCTTAGTTTATTTTTCATTTGATTAAGTTTCTGAGTACATTAATGATAAATACTGGTCTTTACTAAGATGATATAAAGGTACGATTTTTTCAGAGTCTCCTATTGTTTTAGCTACAATAATATCACCTTGTCTATAGATCCTTTCAGGGTTTTCTATGTCAAGACGAATAGTCCAAGCTATAGCACGTATAGCATCTGGTTCATCTTCTTTATCTCTTTCAGACCAACTAGAAGAATTTTTATTAACCGCTGCTTCATCAGTAACATAAATCCAGTACTCTCTGTTTGTAGTGGTACACCAGCATCTTACAGCATAAACAGGTGCAGGTTCAGCACCCCATTCAGTTTTCTGAAAGAGTTTATTACCATCTATTTGATATAGCTCATAAACATCTTCAAAGTTGTATTCATATGGATCATTTTTATCATCCCATCTCATACGTTTCTTTTTAACCACCTGTTTATCTAAAAGTTTTGGTTGCATTTCCTTAAACAGTTTTTCTACACCGATACAATGAAAGTAACAACGTCTAACTTCTTGATTTTTCATAGCTAAAGCATCTTGTACAGTGAATGGTACTATATCATCCCACATTTCATGTACAAACTCTGCAAAATCATTTAATCCTGGATGTGTAATTACTTCTTTATCAAAGTCTTTAATATCTGAATACTTTGTTTTCCATAAACGTAAAGCATCAGTAAGAGAAAAATCAGTTGTATTATTAACTGTATACTTGTATTGATCATAATTATTCTGCATCTTCTGTAACATTTAATTTTAATAATTCTAAGTATATTTCTTTTTCTTCATTATTTCTTGTTCCTATTGGAATACTATTTATCTGATAGATAAGATCATCACCATCATTTTCAAAATCACTACGCATTAAATCATAGTTATGCCATATATCAACAAATTCATTTTGAGTAGGGTCATTGTGAAAATTAGTAGTAACTTTATCTAACTGATTTTGAAATAAGTCATCAAATTCAAGAGTAAACTTTGTATGCTCAGGTGTTGTAAACCCATTTATCATATGAAACGTAGAGTTTACATTACACTCTTCAGCTTCAATAGCAATTTCAAACTGGTCAAACCATAATGATTTAGGAATATGTATTTGTATATCACAATCATATTCTACAGTATTGTCTTCACCATAATGACCTGTGCCGGTAAAAGATTTACTTTTAATATCATATACCGCTTCACCATTAGCTGAGAACTCACCAGCCCATGAACCATAATCTAGATAGTCATTCATATAATCAACTAATGCATCTATCTTTTTATCTTCACCTCCATAGCCTCCTATCTTTTCACCATCCACTTCAAACCAGCACCATCCTGAATCTCCACCACCTTCCCATCCAAGTTTGACTTCTTTACCTTCTAATACTAGTTGATCTAAATATTCTATAAGCTCTGTTCTTTTTTGTAGTGTCATAATTTTTAGTTTATGTAATCTAATTTTTTTTCTGCTATTTCTTTAAGTAGTTTTCTACCATCACCGGGTTTATACATCCATCCTTCGATAGACATAAGATCTAGGTATTGTTTGATAGTAGGGATAAAACCTATATCTTCTTTGACATGCTGTTCACCAATAAACCTAACAGGTATGTTTTTACCATCAGAATTAGTAATTACAGTGCCAAAGATTTGTTCACACCAGAAGATACCTTCTGAGTGGTGACGCAATGCTCGATGTCTCATGTCTGGATAATGAGCTTTAGTCTCATCAAAAAAATTATGAATGTCAATGTAGTCCTCCCACTTTCCTCCAAACTGCTTAGCCGAGCTGATACTGTGATGATACGGGTGCGACATAGTCTTTTAAGTTTAAATTATTATAAATACTAATTATTAATTGAAGAAACTCATCGTAAGTTTGCTGCATTTTACCAGTATTACATCTTTTACAAGCTGTTACTGTATTTTTTGTTGTATAATGATGATTAGAGTCTATTCTATCTATACCATTGTAGGTAATAGGAATTCCAGTTCTAACTTCATTAGTACCAGGTTTAGTCAATTTATATACTTGTTTGGGTGGTATATTACAATAATGACAGTTCTGTTGCAGTAAATATTTAAACTCTTTATATGTAAGATGAAACTCTAAATTTCTTTCTTTAGCATGTTTTTTATATACATATAAAAGAGCTTTATAACCTACTTCAGGATCTCTTTTATCTTCATAAAGATATTTGTAAGTTCTACAAGGATATTTACCACAGCATACTGTAGTACCATTTAATATATTACCTACTTGAGTTTCCCATTCTTTACCACATCTACATCTAACTTTAACTTTTCTTTGTCTATTTCTAGTACCTTCTCCAAGATAAGTTAGTAATGTATTTTTACCGACTTTAGTTTTAATAATTTCACCTATTGTAAATACATGTTTCATAAAAGATTATTTAATTGTACACTATAAATATACAACTATATAATCGTTTTAACAAATTCAATTAGTTTAATCTGTTTTCAGAAAATCCCATTTCTTTTGCTTTTTCGGGATTAAGTTCTATCCAGCTATGACAGTTACGACAAGCAGCTAACCATGTACTTATTTTAAGGTAGTTTTCTCCCCGACCTGCTTTATGGTGTACATCTGTAGCTTTTATCGTACAGTCTTTTAGTTTAGCTTCACAATGAGGATGTATTACAAGAAATGCTGTACGTAGTTTAGAATACTCATCAACAGTTTCCTTCATCTTTTGAGACATAGGAGCTATTGCTTTAGGTTTTTCTAGTTTATACCAGCATTCCTTGCAGTATTTCTCTTTACCATGTGATTTCCAGATGTGTTTGTTAACACCACATCCAGCACATAGTTTTAATTTAGATTGAATCATTATTGTAGTTATTAGGATCGTCAATAAGTTTAATATCTTCAATAGTTTTATGAAGTTTTGGTCTTATAATAACACCACCTTTGACTGATCTACCTAATATACCCACAGGTTGTCTGATATATTCTATCTCAATATCACCTGCTGACATAATCTTATCTAATAATAACGTATCCATTTCATTTTCTGGTACTAACACTAACTGTGTATGACCATTGGTTATAAATAAATGTTCCATTGGGTTAAGGGTTTACTTTTTTTTAAATATTTCTTCAACTTGGTTTACTATTTCTGGTTCAACATCTAATATGATTTCATACAGAGGTAGTAGTTTACTACAGAGTGACCGCATCAGAATATAGTGTTTTGTGTCTAACATCTCAGATATAACTTCAGATGGTACTTCAGTGTCCACTTCAATAGTTCCAAACTTAGTAGGTATATTCTGAGATATTACTTTCTTTTCAAATACTTTTTCATATTGATCCTTAATAGATTTAGAAAACAAGTAGATGAAAACAATCTCTTCGTTTGTTAAGTTGTGATAGCTCATGATAGTTTAGGGAATATTCCTTTGTTTTGTAAATATGTGACAATTTCTTTTTCGCTTGCCAAGTTATGAATATCTACTCTAGTAACATCCATTCCTACCTGATTATCTTTGCACATTTCAACAACTCTTTTAACGGTTTTTGAGTTTGGAAACATTTTTAATAAAATAGCATCCACTTGACTATTTACTATCTCTCTTTTCCAGTTATACAGTGCTTGTTCAGCACGTCTAGCTGCTTCTGTTAGATAATATTGTCTAATCATTGGTAGCTTTTTGATTTCTTCCGGGGTGTAAACATCTTTAGAATAAAGAATGTCATTCAAAACAGATCTTTCTTTTTCACTTAGAAAGTCTTCTTTGATTTTACTAGCATCTTGTCCTTTAAAGGTTTTCCCAAATAGCACGATTTCTCGTGTGGGTTGATTTTCAAGCTTATAAACATAATGCTTGTTTGTATCTGTATACACTACAGACATCTTGTTAGCTTCAACGCTAATTGTTTTGTTCTCGTTAACGAGATTTGGTTTTTTAAGCATAATAGTAGCTTTTATGTGGTTTTTAAATAAGAAAAGGGATGAGTTACCCCATCCCTTTACAGATATATACAAGTTGTTATGTAAAATTCTTATTCTTCTTCAGGTTTATAGTCAATATCTTTATCAACTACAATATCTACAGGAGGAACGTCTGGATCATCCACTTTTTCTCTACGTTTGAATTTGTTTTCAAGCACTGAACCAAAGAATGGATTTTCTATAACATCTCCAAAGTTGATTGACAAAAGGTATTCAAACTCTTCATCACTCATCTCTAAATATTGTTCTACAGATATTTCTATCACCTTACCATTTGGTAGATTATAAAACATTTGCACTAATTTGTACAAACTTAATTCATAATCATCACATTACCAATACATTACAAAATTATGTAATAGTATACAGCTATGCTTTTATCTTCTTAAGATCTCTAACCACCTTTTTCCAGTATGCGTTAGTCTTATTGATAGCTTCTTGTCTATTATCAAGTTTTTTCTTTAACTCTTCGTTTTCAGCAATTACACTGTTTACGCTGAACATATTTTTAATCAGCTTTAACATAATCGGGTTTTTTAATTAGTGAATTAATGTCTTGTTCTTGGTTTAGGAGATTGCGGGTGTCCATAACTAGGTCTATTATACGGTATGTATATAGGTCTATAAGGACGGTAGTAATAAAAGTTGTTAAACCTAAACGGATCATAATACGGAGTCATCTGTATATAATTACTACTAGATGGTTCTCTATACTCTCTCATTATAGTCTTAACTTTTTTACCCGAACTATCAGTTGTATATGTAACTGTAGTTTTATAAATGGTATCACATGATGTGACACCCAATAACAGAATAAATAATAACTTTTTCATACTTAAAAATTTTAGTGGAGGTAGTGGGATTCGAACCCACGTCCAATAAAGAAGACAATAAGTAAAACGTATCACATGCTTAGTACTGATCATTTCGTTGATGTCAACAAAATGGTCTGCACCGTAAGGGGTTGACCGTTTATGGTCCGGATCCACCACTTGGTTTATTTAAAGTCTCGAACCAAGAACATTGACTATGCTTGTAACTTTCTGTTGCCAGGTTGTTACCACCCCGTATGTTAGGCAGCTATTGCTACTTCACCGAAGATAGACGCAAGAATTGCATCACCTTCTTCTACACGCTGAAGAGAAGTCTTAGCGTTTATTTTTTAGCTCCGTGATTAAAGTGGTTTGAGAACCTTCCCACTGCATGTTTACCTACCTCTCGCTAAACTGTCGATACCTGTTACCCCCATATAATGTGGTATATAATACACAAATACGTACATAAAAGTGTAATATACACCACATTATTCTAACAAATGATTAATTTTCAAAGAATTCAATAGATTCTGGACTACCCGTGAGCTTTTTATATATAATTTGAGCTTTAGCAGCATTTACAGCTGTTTTATAACCAGAAAGTGCTAAATCAGCTACTTTCAAATCTTTATTTTGTTGATAGAGATTATTAAAATGATCACCCATATCTTTAGTTACATTTATAACATCTGTTACACCTTTTGTTTTAATTGTTTTTGACATAATTTTTGATTTGTCTAGTTAATAATAATTGTTTACGTTTAATTTCTACCATTTCTTGTGGGATATCCTGTTTAAAAAGCTTATTTCTACCTATTATTATTCTACAGACGTAATAATCCGAAAGATTAATACATTGTATTTTGTTAGATTTTCTATAATACGATCTATCTTTTTCCAAATTAGCTTTTGCCCATTTTTTTCTGTAAAGTTGTCTTTCTTGTCTGTGCACTTTACCATATATTCTTATTTTCTCTCTTTCTTTCTCAGCAAACTCAAAATCTATTTTTCTTCTTGATTTTACATATTCTCTTGCTGTTTTTTTATATTTTTCGAGATGGTTTTTTCTCCATTTATCTCCACTTTCTATATTCTTTTTAGCACATCTATAACTTAAATATGTTTTTTTTTCTCCTGAAGATAATGTTTTTGTTTTATTAAATGTAACCCATCTAATACCACCACAATGAGAACATATTTTATCAGGAATATCTATTGTAGCCATAAGTTAGTAATTTTTAAGAGATGTCTGTTAATTCTACATCATTTATTATCATATTATTCCAATCCCAAGTTATTTCATGATCTAGAAATAACATTTTAAGATTGTCTAATTGTGTATTTAAAGGAAAAAGCATTGGCATGTTTGACAAGTTAATATTTGTCGGTGATACTGTAAAATGAATATACTGACCTGACTTCTTATGCTTGATAACCTTATACATCATATGTCTTCTTTTTTAATAGGTATTCTAATTCCAAAGTTTAACCACCGAAATTCTATATCCATATAGATTAAATCCCATTCATAATAATGGTCACGGTTGATAAGCATTGTAGGAAGAATGTAAATGTTCTTTGAGTCTTTGAAGAATTTCATTAGTATTGGATTTATATATGTTTTAAGTCTTCTTCACAAAACCAGTCATCAGGCATGACATCATCATCAATGATATCATCTTCAAAGATAAAGAAATTATTAACATCTTTACAGGGACGACATAATGTTTCTTCTTCTACCTCAAGTTTTTTAATGTATCTAGTATCAATGCTACTAACATTACCATCATTATCTACATTAATGTGCCAGCTATATTTATATTCAAAAAGATGTAGATCATTAGGTTGAGCACCATTATATTCATCTTGACAAACATGGAAATGCCATGTTCTTAAGTCTTTAAGATCTTCATCTTGTATTGATATCTTACCTATGACTTCTTCATCTAAATCATATTCTTCACCCTCTTCACCATTGTTATTCGTTATAGGTTTAAATTTAACTTTTTCACCATGAAAAAATACTAAACCGTTTATAATTACATATTTTTGTTCCATAAATATAAATTAAATCCCCCAGAATATAATTCCAGGGGATTTGGTTAGTTAATTATCATTTCTTTTCTTATAGCTTCTCATTGCTTCAGCTTTGAAGTTACGGTACTTACTGATGAATTCATCTTTATCACTGTTGCAAAATTGAAACAGCATTGTCATACCAGCAAATACAGAATTCTTTTCATCACTCAAATGATCTATTTTAGAATACTCCCAAGTAGTAAATATTCTTTCTGCTTCGTTTACAGTTTCATCAAATGCTTTTTCTAGAATACCTGTTTTTGTAACCATGTTACGTGGCGCATCATCACTGTCATTAAACAACTTATCAATAAGATAAGCATGGTTGATCATTTCGTAAAATACTGAAGCAGTAAGAAAATCTGCTCTGTCTGTTGTAATTCCTAAGCTTTTCTCGAAGGTTTCTTCTTCGTGATTAAATTTTACCATTGTCGTTGGTTTTTGGGTTTATTAATTGAACTGTGTCTTTGTGAATTTGTAATGCTTTGTCCCAAGATGTAGATCTTACGCAATAGTCATTGTAGTCACCACCAAGTATCATTGTTTCAAACAATAGTGGTTCATCTGACATACCAGCATAGTTATGATCTAGTCCTAAAAATACCGTAGAGACAAGGACATCGTTATCAAACGTGTCCCTGCCTATAGTGTATCTTTCTCTTTTGCTATACAGCGGATCATGTGCTATATACTCTTCAAGAGTTACTTCATATGGATTGTTATTATCATCCAATAAATAAAAGTTTCCCATTATGATTTGGTTTTATAAAGTGATTTAAAAATATTGTTTACTGTAGTGATAGCACCTACACCATTAAGACCGATTATAGATGTGTATCCAAAGTTATCATTCTTTGCTATATCTGTATCAGTCATTGGTCTACCAAGACCAGAGTTTGTTTGATACTCAGAATATATCCAAGACAAAAATATGGATTCTCTATAAGATCCTAGTGTAAACACAGGTGCAAATGTGGTCCAGTTAAATCTTTGCTCAGCAGACTTTAATAACACTTCAGTTGCAGTGTATGTTGCATCTTTATCATGTGTACCTTGAGCAAATGCGGTGAACCACACTTCTGTAGCAATACCTGCTTGTTCTACAGCATAAATGGTAGGAATAGCAGTAGCTGCTATCTTTCTAAACTGTTCAGAGTCTACACATGAAGAACCGCATATGTTAATAGCAATCTTTACAGTGGGTTTCTTGGTATTTTTATAGGTACCAAAATATCTATCCTCACCACTTATTGCTTTAGGAACATTCAAACGGAAACCATGATCTTCATAGTTTATTCTCTTGCGATATGTACGTGCTTGCTTGATAAGATCTTTATATGACTTATCAGCCATAGTTTTCTTAACTTCAGCAGCACACATATTTTTACCTTTAGTTGGATCAAACCTTGTATCATAATAACCTTTTCTGCTTTTTTCATCACTGTATCTCCAGCTATCCGTTTTAGATTTAAGTATTTGATTATACTCACTTTTATTATTTGGATTCATGGTAGACGCAGGTGGATTTGTTGGATCAGTGTTTCTAAAGAAATCCCCAACCGATTCGTACACTACATGGTACGTTTTGTCTTTTATAAATGTTTTCATTTTGCAAAATGATTAATGGTTAAAAAATAAGGAGAGAGATTTTAATGCCTCTCCCCTTTTATTTACAAATCAAACACCCACTTTTGAAACAAGCTTCTGACGAAGTTCTTCATCCCAGTGTCTAGTAGTCATGTCAAGTATTTGTTGTTTAGTAAAATTATTAAACAACAACACACTTGCATCATAGATACTACGGGTCGAAAACTTCTCAGAGTCAACATGTCCATCCATAAACTTACGGATGTCAAGAAACCATGGATAGTTGTCACCAGCTATACTCTTTTCTATATTCATATCATAATCAATGAATATACGACAAAGTTTAAACCGGTCTAGAAATGCCATGTCTTGCATTTCTCTACCCTGATATTCTACTGAACCAGACCCCCAGGTATTACCTGCGAGGATACAATAGAAGTTATCATGTTTTTTAGCAATCGGGTTCTCCATACGATTAGGTACAGAGATTTGTCCCGTTCTGTCAAATGCTGCATTTAACACAACAGCAATAGACGGACTCATAGCATCATACTCATCTATCAAGAATACACCACCATTTTCATAGAAGTCTAGAAATTGTGAAGTGATATAACCTGTTAGATTAGCAAACCCTACGAGTTCTGATTTACTCGCCTCCATATTACAGGAGAAAGAACCATAGCGCAACTGCATAGCTTCAGCAGCTTGTTTAGCAAGGGTTGATTTACCAGAACCGGTTGGTCCTACAATCATAGCTTGCTTGAATAGCTGCATAAAAGAGATTAACGTAGGTAGTTCTTTGTGTGCGCTAGGGTCTTCGATGGTAACTGTAAAGTCACCGAGGACAATCTGTGTCCTTTTAGATTCAAGAAAAGATTCAATAATCTTATCTTTCTTTTTCTCAAAAGCAAGCTTAAAATCATTTAAGATTTCTTTCTTGATTTGCTTACTGAGTTCTTCACGTTCTGCACTGACAACTTCAGTGAGAATACCGTGAACTTTCTCGTGTCTTAACTTGTACATTACAAGCTTATCGACACGCTCTTGAATTGCTTGTTCAGGTATCATAACCTGAAATCCTGACATTGGGTTTGAAGTGTTACTCATCTTCTTGGTTTTTGATTTATAATTAGTAATAAGTGACAGAATAAAAATGACTGAGAGATAATTACATTACCTCTCAGCCTTTGTTTGTTAATATAGACAGAGCTGTTTGATTACGGAGCCGCATTCAAATCCGTTCAAGGTAATAAATATATTACTTTTACTAGTGATACTATAGTCGCTAACTGAATCGGAGATGTCTAGAAGGGTCACCATGACATGGCGAATTTCTCTTTGTGCTAAAAGGGGAATCGAACCCCTATAAATACACCAGTATATTAGCGTACACGCGTCATTATGCGTGAGTTACCTTTACATCCATAACCGGATGTGTAGCAGGAACTAAATGCTATTGCAATGATTAGTAAGACAATTAACTTTTTCAAGTTTACAATTTTAAAGGTTAAACAACATAAGTGTAAACCCCTTTGATGCTATCTCCAAGGTTTCACCACCTATTAATTCGTTTGAGCATGTGCCATACATCCCTTTTTAGTACCAGATACAACATAGTTTGGTCTGTTCATTTGGTACCATTGACGGAATGTAACCAGTTTACCATCTGTAAGCAGGTAGTAGGTAATACCCACTGCATCATTGATAAACTTACCTGACTGAGCGTTTCGGATCTGTTGGATACCGAATTCTAACACTCTAGACAATCTGCTTGTCGGTGTGGTGTTAGATGAGAGTTCTTTTCTCATTTTAATTGGTTTTTTTGGGGTTATTTTATTAATTCTCTTTTTTTGCAATTTTCTTGCTTATTATATCGAACTATTATTCCTTTGTCTATTTCCCAGTATTTAGGGCTTGGTAAATAGCCTAATTCATACAGCTTTTCAAAACTGTATTGTTTTGAATATTCCCCGCCACCATACGTAATGGGTATTTCGATACTTTTGTAATCATCCATACCATAATTTAATCCAATAACGACTGAAAAATAGCTATTCCCGTTAATCTTGTCAAACCACTCTTTCGCGTTAATGTCAATAGTTGAAATTTTCATTTTTGTTTGTTTTTTAAGTGTGTGTGAATAAATAATTTCCCTCTGCACTCAGTTGTAATCTATAGAAGAGAAAAGTTCCTTCTTAATTTGTTTTGGGTTTAGGTTTAGAAATACTTTTTCGGGTGACGCTGTTTATCCTCTCCTATCTTATCTATATAGAGTAGAAGATAAATAGATCCTACTAAGTAACCAGCAATAGTCATAACAGACAGTAGGATCTTCTGATCTCTATCAAATGTCTCTAGAGCATATGTCATTAACACCACCACTATCGTAGTGAGACTATACATAAAGCACCCACTGAATAACAAGAACCATCTTTTCATCATATATGATTTGTAGCTATCTACTGCGTGACACCATAGGTGCTTTAGACACAGTTCTAACCGGGTTAACAATGTTTTTATGTGGTCCAGTCCACCCATTAGACACCTACAGATGCACTATTTAAATGCAAATGCAGGTGTCTGTTAACGTGGATGGGGACATAAACGGGGTGTAACCCCCGTTTATTACGCTTCGTCCACTTCAGCAGCTTCTTCTACGAAAGCTTCTACGCTAGCAAACGCTTTGTTAATGTCGACAGTCGCCCACTTGCGCGTTAGCGTTACACGGTCACCGTCAATAGTCAAGGTTACGTTCTCATCACCACTGTTAGCCCATGGAATGTTATCACCCACATTAAGTGCGTCTATATACTGAATAGCATACTCTGTCAACTCAGCATCGTTCAACTGTTGAGACACCATGCGCGACAACGAAGGGATCTGAAATCGTTTACCGTCAAGCTTGCTGATACCCTTAAACAAGCCACTTGTTACCATTGATGGTTTCTTGTCACTGCAAAGGATACCACCATTTTCGAATTTTCGTATTACGTACAACATATTATTATAGCGGGGGTTTTATTCCGCTACAGACAGGAGGGGGAGTCGTTGCTTAGGAGTCTCACCTCTGCGGTGTACACAACACTTATAATTACCAGGGGGGTTATTATAGGACCCCCCTGGGGGGATGGGGGGTTTCTATATATGGAAACTTTTGGAGGATATTTTTTTATTTTGTATATTTGGAGTGTAGCACCCCCTGTCACCAGGGATCACCCGCTGGGAGTTTAGTTCATAATATAAAATCTTGGTGGGTCAGACGTAGGGTTCTAGGAGTAGCACTAACAGATGTGAAACTGGGTGTCCCCTACAGGTGCGCAACTGGTAGTCTTATAACATTAAGGGCGAGCATAACACATGGGATAACATAGTGTCCTGAGTTAACAGGGAGTTTAGTGTCGCGTAGGTGTAAAGCAGAAATGCTGACGTACAGCTTAATGTAAAATGGACCAACTAACTAGGGATAGCTAATGTAATTGCTATTATCACCACCAGCTTACGTATTCCCCGTTTGCAAGGGGATTTTTATTTTCTACACTTCTTGTGGATATCTTTTTTACATTAACTGATAACTTAAAAGTAAATTTGTATAGTTTAAACATTTTAAGTATATTATTAATGTAATCCCCTTTATTATGTCCAAGAGAGAAATAATTCAAAACGAAGAATCGCTTAGTCACTACATCCGTATTACAAAGGATGATGGTAAGGTTATAAACATTCCTGTAATAGATGCTAGGGATGGGATGGTGGAGCGTGCGTTGGCTGAACAGATGATCAAAGAGACCAACCGGTCTAAGTTCATGACTTACACTAATTATAACATGTCACATAGAAAACCCTTAAACTCTATTAGTAATGATACACACCTGTAATGTACACTGTCATTCCCTCTCCACTACAGAAGTGGACCTCCTTGGATTAGACGACCAGGGTAAATGGTTACCGTTCTCCTTCCTATTAGATACTGTCATTGCTATGAAGCAAACGACAGACGAAGAGGATGAGGCTACATTTAATTGCACCACCGTATTTATGGAGAATGCTGAAACCTTTGTAATCGACACTCCTTTCTATACATTCCAAAAAATATGGACATCCTATATGGAAGAGGATGATGACGATGATAATGATAGATCCGATTTAGTAATTTAAAAAAATTTAAAAACCAACCATTATGTCAGAAGAAACAAAACAACCCAGCAAAGATGAATTTATTGCTCACATGGTAGAGCAAATTGAAGTGACAGAATATAGAGTGAAACTTCAAGATCTTAATACACTACTAGCTAAAGGTAGAGCTGAAGAGCTGCAAGCTTTGATGTTTATTGCTCAAGCTACGACAGAACCTAGGAATCCCCCAGCTCCTTCAGATGAAGAAGACTTAGAAGAAGCTCCTTCTAAAAGAAAACTAAAAAAAGACTAATCTCCCATGGCTATAGTAAACCAAGTGGAGAAACGTGTAAAATTACCAATAGAGCAGGTGGTTCAATACCAATTGCTTACACATTGTTTTCTCTCCAATATAACCCTTAGCGCAGCAGACATAACATGTCTCACTATGCTAGCTATTGATCAAGAACAAGAGCTTAATAGTTTTTGTAATAAGGTGTATGAAGCAAAGGTTTTTAAAAGTCCACAATCTGTACGTAATTCTATTATTAAATCTGAAAAGAATGGGCTAATCCTAAAGGAAGGAAAGAATAAAAAGAAGATATGGATTAATCCAATTCTTAAAATCCAAACTTTAGGTAATGTCCTTCTTGACTATAAAATTTTAGGAATTGCATCCGAGTAAAGTTAGAGACTTGCTTCCTTCCTTTGCAATGGAAATGGAATGTTCTGTAGAAGAAGTGTCTGCAGTGACATCTTATTATTACAAGACATTACGTTCTAGACTTTCTGCATTAGAAGAACCAACAATCCATGTACACAATCTAGGTAATTTCTATATAAAAGAAAATGCTCTAGATAAGAATATGGAAATCTCTTTAAATTATTTATCTAAACTTTCCACTACAGATATTGGAGAATATGGAATGAGAAGAGATATTAAAAATAATTATGAGAAGATGTCTTTAATAAAAAACAAGCTAGACCTAGAAAGAATCAGAAGAAGGTCTGTAATAAATAAAAGATATAACAATGAGCCTGAAAAAGAATATAATAGCAATATGGAAAAGTAAAGGACAAATTATAGAAGGTATCACAAATAGTATTTTTAAAAAAGAGGATGTTGAGGAAATAGCTAAACACCGAATGAGCATATGTAGAATATGCAAACTATACACCACTAGTAATGATGGTTGTATGGTGGAAGGAACAACTCCTTGTTGTAATCAAACAATGGGAGGATGTGGATGTAGTCTTACATTTAAAACAAGATCTCTATCATCTGATTGTCCTATGGGATTATGGAAGAAAGTGATGGAAGAGCATGAGGAAGATTTATTAAAACAAAAACTAGGAATACAATAATGGCACTAATATTTAAACCAGAAAAACATGAATATGTTTCCAATGATGGTGACAATATAGAATGGAAAAGTGTCACTAGTTTTATAGGAGATTTTAAACAACACTTTGACGCTGATGCAATATCTATAAAGTCTTCTAAGAACAAACGTTCCAAATGGTATAGAATGACTCCAGAAGAAATTAAAAATGCATGGAAGTCTGAATCTAAACGTGCTACAGATTTAGGTACATGGTATCATAATCAAAGAGAAGCTGACATATGTAGTTTTGATACAATAGAAAGGGAAGGAATAACTGTTCCAATATTTAGACCAAAAGAAACGGAAGGTGTTAAATACGCACCAGAACAAAAACTTTGTGATGGCATCTATCCTGAGCATATGATGTATTTAAAATCAGCAGGTATATGTGGTCAGTCAGATCTTGTAGAAGTGATAAATGGTAAGGTTAATATTACAGACTATAAAACAAATAAAGAGATAAAGACTTCTTCTTATGTTAACTGGGAAGGTATATCCCAAAAGATGGAGGCACCGGTTTCACACTTAGATGATTGTAATTTAAATCACTATGCGTTACAACTTAGTTTGTATATGTTTATAATTCTAAAACACAATCCAAAGTTAAAAGCTGGACAACTTATAATCCATCATATTATATTTGAAGAAGTGGATAAAGATAAATGGGGTAATCCAATAGCAGCTAGAGATACTAACGGAGATCCTATTGTACAGGATATTGTACAATACGACCTACCGTATTTAAAAACAGAAATAAGCGAACTAATAAAATGGAAGACAAACAAGAAATAATTCATTTACTAGATGAATTGATAGAAATGAACTTGGAAGGTAAGCTTCCAGAAGGACAACTTCTTTTTGAATGTTATTTAACTGAAGAAAAAAAAGCATTAAATAGTACGGACAAAGTGCATATAGATTTAATAAACAGAGAAAAATGGTTTAGGAAAATCTATACGCAATCAGCAAGTGCTGTAGGATTCAGAGGAATTAAAACAAGAGCATGATAAAACTATTTGATATAGCAAGTGGTAAAGTGGTAGCATCAGAGCATTGCTATACATTAAAGTTCTTAAAAGATATAATGGATGCATATCCAAAAGAATATCTGCAAGTGTATACATATCTTTTTTATATGACCTGTCCTAATCCAGATTTAAACCCATTCTTTCATTTTGTAGAATCAGAAAAAGAAGAAGTTATTCTAGAAGAAATAGGAGCAGAGTTTTCTACAGACGATGATCTTATTGTAAAGGGATTATCTATGTGTGAAAGAATGTATCAAACAGAAACATCAAGAGCTTACAATGGTATTAAAAAAGCTTTGGATAACATTGCTAGGTATATGAGTGCTACACAAATTACAGATGGACGGGATGGTAATATTGCACAGATAGGTAGAATAGCAAAAGACTTTGATGCAATAAGACAATCTTATAAAGGAGTGTATAAAGATTTAATTGAAGAACAACAATCAAGTGTGCGTGGTGGACAGAACTTAGCATACGACCAATAAGGTGAGTTGGTAGAGTGGTTATACTACGGTCTGCAAAACCGTCCACACAAGTTCGAATCTTGTACTCACCTTAATAATGTAAGGTGGTGGAACTGGCAGACACGCTACCTTGTCTCGGTAGTTTGTCACAACTCTTAAACAAATTTGTGACAATTGAAGGTTCGAATCCTTCCTTTACAGCTAAAAAATAACTATGAAAAAAAATGAATTACCAGAACACAATGAAGGATTTGGATCATACAAAGCAACAGAAAATGAAATTGAAAACTATCTTTATAATTGGGTCTTTCATTTTAATGCTTTCGATGGTGTTTGGTCTGCTATTCCTAGGGATGTTTATAATCAGTATTGGAACAACCCTAATGTTGATGGTGTCATACGTAGCAAATCTATTAACACGCTTTCGGAAATCATTAACAAAACAAAAGGAAATATAAAGCTGATAGAAAAGTTTGTAGATGGAAAATAATTATATTTCAGTTCCTGTATGGGAAAACGGTAAATGGTCAGTTCTTGATTTTGAAACAAGAGATGATTGGAAAGATTATGTGCGTTCTGTATTTAAAGATCAAGGACCAGATGTAGGATATGATTTTGATGAAACATCTTTTTTATTTAATGAACAAGGTAGGTATTTCCAAAAGAATGGATATTATTGCGCAGCACCTATAAGAACAAAAGATTATATCAGATATTGGGATGATCAAAAGAGTAAATGTAAAACAGGTGTCATATATAAAAATAATGGTAAGACTTGGTATTTAACCAGAGACTATTATATGTGGTTGAACTTTCTTCCAATATACGATAAGGAAGAAGCAAGGTTTGATTTTGCTAAAGTGAGAGATGCTCAGTATCATATGGCTCTTTATGAATGTTTAGCAGAACTTCATTTTAAACATTGTCCTATATTAAAGAAACGTCAGATAGCATCTTCTTATTTCCATGCAGCAAAATTGATTAATGCATATTGGTTTGATGAAGGTGCTATTCTTAAGATGGGAGCTAGTCTTAAAGATTACATATCAGAGAAGGGTACATGGAGAATGCTTAATGAATATAAGAACTTTCTTAATGAACATACTGCGTGGTATCGTCCTAATGACCCAGATAAGGTGCTTGCTTGGCAGCAAAGGATCAAGGTAAGACTAAATGGTAGGGATACTTATAGAGGGTTATTTTCGGTCTTACAAGGAACATCGTTTGAAAAGGATGCAACAGCTGGTGTGGGTGGACCTTGTACTTATTTCTTTCATGAAGAAGCTGGTATTGCTCCTAAAATGAATGAAACCTATGAGTATATGCGTCCTGCTTTACAATCGGGTATGATTACAACAGGTACGTTTATAGCAGCAGGATCTGTGGGTGACCTTGATCAATGTGAACCATTAAAAGATTTTATTCTTAGACCAGAAGCTAATGATATGTTCCACGTGGAAACATCACTTTTAGATTCAAAGGGTACGATTGGAATTACAGGATTATTTATACCAGAGCAGTGGAGTATGCCACCATACATAGATCAATATGGTAATTCACTTGTTAAAGAAGCATTAGAAGCTATAATACACGAAAGACTTAAATGGAAACGAGATCTTGCACCAGAACAATACCAACTTCGTATCTCTCAGAAACCAACTAATATAGAAGAAGCATTTGCTTTTAGAAAGGAATCGATATTCCCATTACACTTAGTTTCTAAACAAGCTCAAAGGGTTGATGATAAAACTTATGCTTATGAATTCCTTGATTTACATAGAGATGACACCGGAAAGATAGTAGCACAGGATTCTAAAAAACTACCTATTAGTGAATTTCCAGTTTCTAAGAATATGGAAAATAAAGAAGGAGTGGTGGTAGTTTGGGAACGTCCAGTTGCAAATCCTTCATTCTCAATGTATTACGCATCTATTGACCCTGTATCTGAAGGTAAGAGTACAACTTCTGATTCTCTTTGTTCTATTTTTATCTATAAAAATCCAGTGGAAGTTACTTATGATGATGGATCTAATAGACCAAAAACTTATATAGAACATGATAAGATAGTAGCTTCTTGGTGTGGTAGATATGATGATATTAATAAAACTCATGAAAGATTAGAGTTGATGATTGAGTGGTATAATGCTTGGACTATAGTGGAGAATAACATATCCTTATTCATCCAGTATATGATTTCTAGAAAGAAACAGCGTTACCTAGTACCAAAAGACCAGATTTTATTCCTAAAAGATTTAGGTTCAAATGCTACAGTGTACCAAACATATGGGTGGAAAAATACAGGAACGTTGTTTAAACAACATTTATTATCCTATGGTATTCAATACCTTACAGAGGAAATAGACCAAGAGATTGGAGATAATGGAGAGATTTATAAAACCACTTATGGGGTGGAGCGTATTCCAGATCCAATGCTTTTAAAAGAAATGGGGGCATACCATGAAGGTTTAAACGTTGACCGTTTGGTAGCTTTCTGTGCACTTATAGCATTTGCTAAGGTGCAACAATCCAATAGGGGATTGCAAAAACGAACTGAGTCTATAAACAAAAACTTGGAAAAGTCAGAAAAAAGTTATAAATTAAAATTGAGTCCTTTTAGACATGTTGGTGGTTCTGGGTCATCCAGATCAGCTATGTCTAAACCAAGATCACCATTTAAAAATTTCAGATGATAACCACTACAGGTGCTATATCTTTTGAGGGAAACCAGATAGCTACATATGGTAGTAATGTGGAAATTATTTACACAATCAGTTCATAATCATGCAAATATTAAACGCTTTAGATTTAAAGTCAGGAAAAAAAGCTGAGTATAATAAGATGGGTACACTCACCCAACCTATTCAGTTTTTACCAAATTCTGAAAAGGATGAGCAATGGAGAGCGCACAATATGGACTGGTTAGAATGGCAAGGTATCAAACAAGTGAGACGTAACTCAAGACGTCTACTCAAAAATTATAAACTTGCTAAGGGTATAATTGATAGAAGTGACTATATTATTGAAGAAGATAATGAGTATGCTGATATTATAGATACTCTCACTAAAGAAGATCAATCAGCTTTAGAACTTAAATACTATCCTATTATTCCTAATGTCATTAATATGATGACTGGGGAATTTGCTAAAAGAAGTTCTAAAATAATGTTTAGAGCAGTGGATGATATTTCATATAATGAAATGTTAGACCAAAAAAGAAATATGATTGAGGATGTTCTTATATCAGATGCTCAGCATAAAATGATGGCTAAGATGATTGAGATGGGAGCTGATCCAGAATCAGAAGAATCTCAACAAGCTCTTAACCCAGAAAATCTAAAAACATTACCTGAAATTGAATCGTTCTTTAAAAAAGATTATAGGTCAATGGTTGAAGAATGGGCTACTCACCAAACTAAAGTGGATGAGGAAAGATTCAGAATGTATGAGCTTGAGAATATGGCATTTCGCGATATGCTAATCACTGATAGAGAGTTCTGGCATTTTAAACTTAATGAAGATGATTATGAAATAGAACTTTGGAATCCTCTTCTTACATTCTATCATAAAAGTCCAGACGCTCGTTATGTATCTCAAGGTAATTGGTGTGGTAAATTTGATATTGTTACTGTAGCTGATGTCATAGACAAATATGGTTGGGGTATGACACAAGAACAATTAGAAGCTCTTGAAGCAATCTATCCTGTTAGATCAGCAGCATTACCATTACATGGTTTACAGAATGATGGTTCTTTTTATGATGCTACTAGATCTCATGCATGGAACGTAGAAGGACCTTCATTAGCAATGCGTCAATATCTTTCTACATATGAAAACATGCCTTTTAATGGTGATATAGTTCAGTGGATTATGGCAGAAGGTGAAGACTTTTTAGACTATGGTCCAACGCATATGTTAAGAGTTGCTACAATTTATTGGAAGTCTCAACGTAAAGTGGGGCATCTTACAAAAATTACAGAGAATGGTGAAATTATTCAAGATATTGTAGATGAAACTTTTAAAATATTAGAGAAACCTTTATATAATACAAGAATAAGTTCAAACAAAACAAAAGAGAATTTAATTTTTGGTGAACATATGGATTGGATTTGGATTAATGAAACTTGGGGTGGAGTTAAGATAGGTCCAAACCGTCCAACATTCTGGGGTATGAATAATCCTTCAGGATTCTCACCAATATATTTAAACATTAAACGTCTACCATTCCAATTCAAAGGTGACAACACTCTTTATGGTTGTAAGCTTCCTGTAGAAGGGTCTGTATTTTCAGATCGTAATACAAGATCAGTGAGTCTTGTAGACTTAATGAAACCATATCAGATTGGATATAACATTGTAAATAATCAGATAGCAGATATACTAGTTGATGAACTAGGCACCGTAATACTTTTAGACCAGAACGCTCTGCCCCGTCACTCTTTGGGAGAAGACTGGGGTAGAAATAATCTGGCAAAAGCTTACGTTGCTATGAAGAACTTTCAGATGCTTCCGTTAGATACGTCTATTACAAATACAGAAAATGCATTAAACTTCCAGCATTATCAAGTGTTGAATCTAGAACAAACTCAGCGTTTGCTTTCTAGGATACAGTTGTCTAATTATTTTAAAACACAAGCATTTGAATCAATAGGTATCACTGCACAAAGAATGGGTACACCTACAGCACAAGAAAGTGCTACAGGTATACAACAAGCTGTTAATACATCTTATGCTCAAACAGATCAGTATTTTACACAGCATTCTGATTTCTTGATGCCACGTGTACATCAAATGCGTACAGATCTTGCTCAGTATTATCAATCTAAGAAACCTTCTCTTCGTCTTCAGTATATGACTTCTACAGAAGAGAAAGTTAACTTCCAAATTAATGGTACCGATCTTCTTTTAAGAGATCTTAATATATTCTGTACAACAAAGAGTAATCATAGATTTGTATTAGAACAACTTAAACAACTTGCTCTTACAAACAATACAGCAGGTGCTTCTATATATGATCTTGGTAATATCATTAAAGCAGATTCTCTAGCAGAACTTTCACATGTAATGAAGTCAGCTGAAGAAAAACAAAATGCTCAACGTCAACAGCAAATGCAACAAGAACAGCAAATGCAAGAGCAACAACTTCAAGCTCGTGCTGATGAACAACGCATGAAGATGGAATTTGAAGCAGCTGAAAATGAAAAAGATAGACAAGCTCGTATTATAGAAACAGAAATAAGAGCTGCTGGATATGGATCTGTTGTAGATATAAATGAAAATCAACAATCAGATTATCAAGATGCTTTAGTACAAATAAGAAAGCAGGAAGAGTATCAACAAAGGATGGGATTAGAAAGAGAGAAAGAAGTTAATAAGACTAATCTAACA
>Ga0315284_10001257_pt1 | contig 36108 bp, 28 predicted proteins | sample YL17G09_16_MG_FD_203696 | JGI IMG/M metagenome (GOLD analysis project Ga0315284, IMG submission 203696) | Sediment microbial communities from Yellowstone Lake, YNP, Wyoming, USA - YL17G09_16 | ecosystem: Environmental > Aquatic > Freshwater > Lake > Sediment | place: USA: Wyoming | collected...
CTTATCCTAACCAATATGGTATAAAAGAATCAAAGAATGAAGCTGATAGGTTAATTAAAGAAGCAAAAGATTCATTAAAAATATTTAATAATAAAGCAGAAACATTAAAAAATTTAGCTGATTATATTATTTCGAGAGAAAAGTAAAAAGAAGGAGGGAAAATGCTTAGACCGAATAATAGAAGATTTGATGAGATACGACCTATTAATATTTCCAGGAATTATATAAAATATGCAGAAGGATCCACTTTGATAAAAATGGGGGATACAAAAATAGTGTGTACTGCTTCAGTCGAAAATAAAGTACCTTTATTTTTGAGAGGGATGAAGCAGGGTTGGATTTCCGCAGAATATTCTATGATTCCCCGAGCAAATCAAATTAGAAATATTAGAGATTCCGTAAAAGGTAAAATAAACGGACGATCTTCTGAAATTCAAAGATTAATAGGAAGATCTTTAAGGGCTGTAGTTAATTTAAATGATTTAGGAGAAAGGACTATATGGATAGACTGCGATGTGATTCAAGCCGATGGTGGAACCAGGATTTCAGCCATTATTGGTTCTTTTATCGCCCTTTATGATGCTTTAAATTATCTGAATGCAGAAGGTCAATTAGATAAAATTCCCATAAAAGATTATATAGGCGCAATAAGTGTGGGAATAATTGATGGAGAAATGTTATTAGACTTAAATTTTAAAGAAGATTCTCAGGCCCAAGTAGACTTAAATATTGCTATGACTGAAAAAGGAGAAATAATTGAGATTCAAGGAACAGCTGAAAGCAGACCTTTTTCTAAAAGAAATTTACATGAATTGATTAAATTAGCTGAGGTAGGCATAAAAAAAGTAATTGAAAAAGAAAAAGAAATATTAGGAAAAATATGTTAGAAATAATTATTGCCACCAATAATTTAGGTAAAGTTAAAGAAATAAAAGATATTTTAGACAATTCCAATATTAAAATATTAACTAAGAAAGATTTTCCGCAGCTTCCAAAAATTGATGAGGATGGTAAAACATTTCAAGAAAATGCTCTTAAAAAAGCTTGTAAAATATCAGAATATACTGGGAAAGTTTGTTTAGCAGATGATTCTGGATTAGAAATAGATTATTTAGAAGGAAAACCTGGAATTTATTCTTCTAGATGGGGAAATAACGATGAAGAACGTATAAATAAAGTACTTAATTTATTAGAAAATGTTCCTGAAAACAAAAGAAATGCAAAATTTGTTTGTGTTTTAGTTCTTGCTTTTCCAGATGGAAGAAAATATATGGTGAAAGAAGAATGCCCAGGAAAAATTTCTTTTATTCCCAGAGGGAAATATGGTTTTGGTTATGATCCAATTTTTTTAATTCCTGAATATAACCAAACTTTCGCTGAATTAGGAGATAAGATTAAAAACCAAATTAGCCATAGAGGGAAAGCAATGAGAAGGATTATTAACATAATAAATGAATTAATCGTTAGTGAAAAAACTTAGCCAGGTTACAAGTTGCAAATTGCGAGTTATAAGTTTTCTATCTTGCACCTTGCATCTCGTTTTTTGAACCTACTAATTGAAAAATGATTTTTCTTCACGCAATACTCGATACTCGATGCTAATTTTATAATTGACTTATAAATATATTTCTTATATAATAACTTTTGTTTCGGGGCGTAGCGCAGCTTGGAAGCGCACCTGCTTTGGGAGCAGGGGGTCGGAGGTTCAAATCCTCTCGCCCCGACTTTGCGGGAATAGCTCAGTTGGTAGAGCGCCAGCCCTCCAAGCTGGCTGTCGCGGGTTCGAACCCCGTTTCCCGCTCCAAAGTATATCTACGCGCCCGTAGCTCAATAGGATAGAGCAACGGATTTCTAATCCGTAGGTTGGGGGTTCAATTCCCTTCGGGCGCGCCATATTATAAAATTAATATGGTGGGCGTAGCTCAGTTTGGTTAGAGCCCTGGATTGTGGCTCCAGAGGTCGGGGGTTCAAATCCCCTCGCTCACCCCAACTAATTATAAAGCGCTCGTAGCCCAATTGGATAGAGCTGCGGACTTCGGATCCGATGGTTGGGGGTTCAAGTCCCTCCGAGCGCACCAAAATTTTAGTTGAAAATGAAAGAACAAATGTTGTATTATAAATAAGGTTTTGCAATTTTTATTTGTGGGCCGTTAGCTCAGTTGGTAGAGCACCTGACTTTTAATCCGGGTGTCACAGGTCCGAGTCCTGTACGGCCCACCATTAAAAATGCGAGGGTGGTGAAACTGGTAGACACGCTGGACTTAGGATCCAGTGGGTAAAACCATGCGGGTTCGACTCCCGCCCTTCGCACTATAATTTACAATTAATTGTATCAATTAAAGGTAAAAAAAGGTGCCTGGCACCTTTTTTTCCTTTTTTTACCTTGTGGAGGTAGATATATAATGGTAGAGGTTAAAATAAAAGAACAAAAAGAAAATGAATTTCACCTGGAAATTGAAGTTGATAAAATAGAAGTAAATAATAAATTAGAAAATGTATATAATGATTTATCTTATCAAGCAAAAATACCAGGTTTTCGAAAAGGTAAAGTTCCAAGAAATATCTTAAATATGCATTTAGGAAGGGAATACTTTTACGAAAAAACAGCTGAAGAATTAATCCCGGATAGTTATATGGAAGCTATAAAAAAAATTAATATTGAACCTATTGAGCAAGCTAAAATAAAAATAATACAAATAGAAGAGAATAAGCCATTAATATTTGAAGCAATCGTGCAAGTAAAGCCAGAAGTTAAATTAGGTTCTTTTGATAAAATTACTGTATCTAAAGAAGATATAAAAATTACAGATTCTGATGTAGAAAATGAAATAAAAAGGATACAAGAAAATTTAGCTAAATTAAAAATTGTTAAAGATCGCCCAGCCAAAGAAGGTGACTATCTGGTAATTGATTCTGAAGGATATATTGACGGAAAGGTAATAAAGGGAAGTAAAGTGGAGAAACAGATGATTCAACTAAATAAAAGAACTTCGCCTGAATTCAACAAACAACTTTTAGACTGTTCAGCAGGGCAAGAAAAAGAGATAAAAATATTAGTGCCTATGGATGCTGAAGATAAAGAAATGGCAGGAAAAGAAATTATATACCAAGTAAAGGTAATGGAAATAAAAGAAAAAGAGTTACCGAAGTTAGATAGAGATTTTTTTAAGATTATAGGTAATTATGATAATTTAGATGACTTCAAGAAAGATATAAGTGAAAAATTAAAGAAGCAAGCGGAAATATTTAGTAAAAATGATTATGAAAGTAAATTATTAGAAAAAGTAGCCGAGGTTTGCGAGGTAAAGGTACCAGAAGTATTAATTGAAAGAGAATTAGACTATATGATGAAATCTTTAAATGATGATTTAAAAGCAAGAAAATTATCTTTACAAGATTATTATAATAGTATTAATACAAATGAAGAAAATATTAAAAAAGAATATAGAATTGTCGCTGAAAAAGAAATAAAACAAGAATTAGTTTTAGATAAAATTGCTCAAGAAGAAAATATTCAAGTCACTGAGCAAGAAATAAAAGATAAAATTAACACCATTGCCCAAGAAGTAAAACAGGATCCTATGAAAGTAGAAGCTACTCTTAAAAAGAATAATAATTTAGATGGTCTAAGAGAAAGCATAAAAAGAGATAAAATAGTAAATTTTCTAAATAAAAAAGTAGAAATAATAAATTCTAAAAAGGAGGGTGAATCCAAATGACTTTAGTACCAATTGTAATAGAACAGACTCCCCGGGGAGAGAGAGCATATGATATTTATTCTCGTTTGTTAAAAGATAGAATAATATTTTTGGGAACTGAGATAGATGATGCTACAGCAAATACCGTTATAGCACAATTATTATTTTTAGAAGCCTCCGACCCGGATAAGGATATTTATATTTATATTAATAGTCCAGGGGGTTCAGTAAGCTCAACTATTGCTATATATGATACAATTCAATATATTAAATCAGCTGTTTCAACTATATGCGTAGGTTTGGCGGCAAGCGGCGCAGCTTTAATATTAGCCTCAGGAACAAAAGGGAAAAGATTTGCTTTGACTAATTCAAGAATTATGTTACATCAACCTTTAGGTGGAGCACAAGGTCAGGTTACAGATATTGAGATACAAACCAGAGAACTTAAAAGAATTAAGGATACCCTTAACCAGATCTTAACTTATCATACTGGTCAGCCGTTAGGAAAGGTGGAAAAAGATACAGATAGAGATTTCTATTTGACCGCTCAAGAATCAAAAGAATATGGATTGATTGATGAAGTAATCAAGGTTCGTGAGGAGGTAATGAAATAGTAATACGACAGATGAAGAAGGAAGTGATAATTTAGTGAACTGCTCTTTTTGTGGTAGAAAGCAAGATGAAGTATATAAAATAGTTTCAGGACCAGGAGTTTGTATCTGTGATGAATGTATCAAAGTATGTAATGACATTATATTAGATCGAAAAAAGAAAGAAAAGGCTCCCTTTGATTTAAAACAAATTCCATCTCCTCAAGAGATTAAATCTTTTTTAGATGAATATGTAGTAGGACAAGAAAAGACCAAAAAAATACTTTCAGTTGCTGTATACAATCATTATAAAAGAATTAAAAGTAATGAAAAAAATAAATTAAATAATAAAAATAATAAAGAAAGTGAAGAAATAGAATTAGAGAAGAGTAATATTTTATTATTAGGTCCTACTGGATGTGGCAAAACTTTATTAGCTCGAACTTTAGCTAAAAAATTAAATGTACCTTTTGTTATTGCTGATGCAACAACTTTAACCGAAGCAGGATATGTTGGTGACGATGTAGAAAATATTTTATTAAATTTATTAAGAGTGTCAGGCAATGATGTGAATCTTACCCAAAAAGGAATAATATATATTGATGAGATAGATAAAATTGGTCGTAAATCAGAGAGTCCTTCCATAACCAGAGATGTTTCCGGAGAAGGAGTACAGCAAGCTTTATTAAAAATTATTGAAGGTACGGTAGCTAGTGTACCTCCTTATGGAGGAAGAAAGCATCCGCAGGAAAAAAATATTCAGATAGATACCACAGAAATATTATTTATTTGTGGTGGGACTTTCGAAGGATTAGAAAATATAATAAATTATCGAATAGGTAAAAACAACATTGGTTTTACAGCTGATATAAAAAGTAAAAATAATAAAAATGATATTTATAACATAATAGAAAACGTATTACCAGAAGATTTAGTAAAATTTGGTTTAATTCCTGAATTAGTAGGAAGATTGCATATAATTTCTACACTAAAGTCTTTAGATGAAGATGCATTATTAAGAATATTAAAAGAACCAAAAAATGCTATAGTAAATCAATATAAAAAGATTTTTGAATTAGAAGGCGTGGAGCTTAAATTTACTCCAGATGCCTTAGAAGCTATTGTAGAAGAAAGTATAAAAAGAAACGTAGGGGCGAGGGGTTTGCGTTCAATTATGGAAGATGCAATTTTAGATATAATGTACCAAATTCCTTCGGAAAAAAATATTAAAAAATGTACTATTACCGAAGAAGTTATTAAAAATAAAAGTATGCCTAAAATAGTTAGATATAATGAAAGACTAAAAAAAGTTGTAGGGGCACAATGAATTGTGCCCTCGCCATATTATTACCCAATTTCTCCTGTGGGCACGATGCATCGTGCCCCTACATTTCATGGTATATTAATTTGTAAAAAAATGAAAAAAGAATAAAAAATTTGACTTGATATGTAGGTGTGATATATTATACGAGACACCTGAAATAAGGAAAGTGAGATCTAATATTTTATATGAATAAACAAGAAAAAAAATTAAACTACTTTGATAAAAACACCTTGCCTTTATTACCTCTTAGAGACTTAGTAGTTTTTCCTTATATGGTTATTCCTCTTTTTGTAGAAAGAGAACAATCCATTAATGCTTTAGAAGAAGCAATTAATTTAAAAAGTTTAATCTTTATAGCTACTCAAAGAGACCCAGGAACAGAAAAACCAAAATTAGAGGATTTATATTCTGTGGGCACTATTGCCAAAGTAATACAAATATACAAATTACCTGACGATACTATAAAAATATTGATAGAGGGATTAAATAGAGCAAAAATTATAAAATTAGAAGAAGGAGACAGTTTCCTTAAAACAAAATTAGAAAAAATTAAAGTTAAAAATGATAAAAATCTAAAAATTGAGGCTTTAATAAGATTAGCAATCAATAAATTCGAGCAATATTTAAAATTAAATAATGATAAATTTCAATCTGAAATAATGATCTCATTAGGAAATATTAAAAAGCCTGATAAATTAGCCGATATGATTTCTTCTAACTTAATTTTAAATATAAAAGAAAAACAAAATTTATTGGAAATATTCGATCCTTTAGAAAGATTAGAAAGACTAATTAGTATATTAAAAAGAGAGATAACTATTTTAAAATTAGAAAAGAAAATACAAAATAGAGTAGAAGTGAATTTAGAAAAATTTCAAAAAGATTATTATCTGAAAGAACAATTAAAAGAAATACAAAAAGAATTAGGAGATAAAGAAATAAACATTTCAGAAGCAGACGAGTTCAAAGAGAAAATATTATCTTTAAAACTTAATAAAGAACTGGAAGAGAAACTTATAAAAGAAACAATTCATTTAAAAAATATTCCCATTTTGTCTGCCGAGAGTGGAATAATAATAAATTATTTAGAATGGATTTTAGCTCTTCCTTGGAATAAAAAATATAAAGAAAAATTAGATATAAAATTAGTTAAAAAAACTTTGGATGAAGACCATTATGGTTTACTAGAGGTAAAAGAGAGAATATTAGAATATTTAGCCGTTAGAAAATTGAGTAATAAAAAAAAGGGAGTAATTCTTTGTTTAATAGGACCTCCTGGAGTAGGGAAGACATCTTTGGCCAAGTCCATAGCTCGAGCAATGGATAGAAAATTTGTAAGAGCTTCTTTGGGGGGGGTGCGAGATGAAGCGGAAATACGTGGACATAGAAGAACTTATATAGGCTCTATGCCAGGAAGAATTATACAAGGAATAGTAAATGCAAAATCCAAAAATCCAGTTTTCCTATTAGACGAAATTGATAAAATAAGTATGGATTTTAGAAGTGATCCCGCTGCTGCTCTTTTAGAAGTATTAGATCCTGAACAAAATAATAGTTTTAGTGATCATTATCTAGAAATTCCTTTTGACCTTTCTGAGGTAATGTTTATTACTACCGCTAATAATGAAGAAGAAATACCTTATTCTCTTAGAGATAGAATGGAGATAATTAATATTCCTGGTTATACTGATTATGAGAAAATAAAAATTGGTCAATTATTTTTGATTCCCAAACAATTAAATAATCATGGTTTTAAAAAAAGAGATATAGAGATATCAGAAAAAGCAATTAAAAAAATAATTAGAGAATACACTCATGAAGCAGGGGTAAGAGGTTTAGAAAAAGAAATAGCTTCTATATGTAGAAAAGTTGCTTTAAAAATAGTGTCTTCTGAAAAGAAAAAAACAATTAGAATAACTTTAAATAATTTAGAAAATTATTTAGGGATCTCTAGATATAAAAATAATGAAGTTGAAAAAGAAGATATGGTTGGTTTAGCAACAGGTTTAGCATGGACTGAAGCTGGTGGGGAAGTGTTGTCAGTAGAAACTATAGTAATGCCGGGAAAAGGTAAATTGACTCTTACTGGACAATTGGGAGATGTTATGCAAGAATCAGGAAAAGCTGCTTTAACCTATGCTCGTTCTCGAGCAGCTAAATTTAAAATAGATAAAAAATTTTATGAAAATTGTGATATTCATGTTCATATTCCCGAAGGAGCAATACCGAAGGATGGTCCTTCCGCAGGTATAACTATGGCTACCTCCTTAATTTCTTCACTTACCGAGATTCCGGTTCGAAAAGATATAGCCATGACTGGTGAAATTACTTTAAGAGGAAGGGTTTTACCAGTAGGAGGTTTAAAAGAAAAAATACTTGCGGCTTACCAATCTGGAATTAAAACTATTATAATTCCTCGAGATAATATAAAAAATTTAGAAGATTTACCTAATCATATTAAAAAAAAATTAAAATTTATTGCAGTTAACAATGTAGACGAAGTTTTAAAAATTGCTCTTACCAGATACCCTTTTTAAAATAAATAGGGACACATCCCATTTTTTTAATTAAAAAAAATGGGATGTGTCCCTATTTATTCAATAAAAACTATGAGGGGAAGAGTAGAATAAAATTATTTTTAAATTTTATCGAAAGTCCTCCCCAAGCTGTCAATCTGAAAAATAAAAGTAGGATTAACCGTTAGTTGCGTTAAAACTAAAAAAATTAAGTGCCTGTGAAATATTTTAATTTTGCAAAAATATTTTATTCAGGAATTAAGGTGGTACCGCGAATAGACTCCTTTCGTCCTTTTAAAAATCGAAAGGAGTTTTTTGTTTTTAAGCTTAAGGAGGAAAATAAAATGAAAAATACAAATAATGAAATTCCATCAGTGTATAATCCTAAAATTGTGGAAGAAAAATGGTATAAATTTTGGTTAGAAAAAGATTATTTTAAAGCAAAAAATAATTTTGATAAAAAAAACAATTATTCTATTGTTATACCTCCCCCGAATATTACCGGATCTTTGCATCTAGGTCATGCCTTAAATAATACTTTACAAGATATTTTAATTAGATGGAAAAAAATGGAAGGTTACAATACACTTTGGTTACCAGGGACTGATCATGCCGGAATTGCCACTCAAAATGTAGTTGAAAAAGAAATAGCTAAAGAAGGTAAAAGTAGACATGATTTAGGAAGAGAAAAATTTTTAGAAAGAGTATGGGAATGGAAGGAAAAATACGGAAATAATATCATAAATCAATTGAAGAGATTGGGATTTTCTTGCGATTGGTCACGATTAAGATTTACTTTAGATGAAGGTCTTTCTAAAGCAGTTAAAAAAGTATTTGTTCAATTATATAAAGAAGGGTTAATATATCGAGAAAATTACGTGATAAATTGGTGTCCTCGATGTCAGACTGCATTAGCTGATATAGAAGTAGAATCAGTTGAAGAAGAAACCAATATTTATTATATAGATTATCCCCTCAAAGATTCTGAAGAAGTAATCACGGTAGCTACTGTCCGTCCCGAGACTATGCTTGGCGATACCGCAGTAGCTGTTCATCCTGATGACGAAAAATATAAAAAAATTATTGGTAAAACTGCTATATTACCTTTGATGGATAGGGAATTACCTATAATCGCGGATAGTTATGTTGATCCTGAATTTGGTACCGGAGCAGTAAAAATTACCCCCGCTCATGATTTGAATGATTTCGAATTAGGTAAACGCCATAGACTCCAAGTTATTAATTTATTAAATAATGACGGTACTATGAATGAACAGGCCGGAAAGTTTAAAGGTCTAACTGTGGCAGAATGTAGAGAAAAAGTTTTAAATAGCTTGAGAGAAAAAGGGTATTTGAATAAGATAGAAAATTATAAGCATTCTATGGGGCATTGTTATCGATGTGGGACTATTATTGAACCATATCTATCTAAACAATGGTTTGTAAAGATAAAAGAACTTGCGCAACCGGCAATTTCTGCAGTGGAAGAAGGTAAAATTGAATTTATACCTTTTCATTGGACTAAAGTATATTATGAATGGATGAGAAATATCAAGGATTGGTGTATTTCACGCCAGTTATGGTGGGGACATCGTATACCAGCTTGGCATTGTCAAGATTGTTCAGAAATAATGGTAGAATTAGAACCGCCTAAATTTTGTAAGAAATGTAACGGCCATAATTTAGTACAGGATCCTGATGTTTTAGATACCTGGTTTAGTTCTGCCTTATGGCCTTTTTCTACTTTAGGTTGGCCGGAAGAAACTGATGACCTAAAATGTTTTTATCCTACTTCCGTATTAGTCACTAGTTTTGACATAATTTTCTTTTGGGTAGCTCGAATGATAATGATGGGATTAAAATTTTGTGGAGATATACCATTTAAGCAAGTATATATCAATCCTTTAGTTACAGATGCAGAAGGTAAAAAAATGAGTAAATCAAAAGGAAATGTTATCGATCCTTTAACAGTGATTGATGAATACGGTTCTGATACCTTACGTATTACCCTTGCTTCTTTAACGTTGCAAGGTAATTATATCAGTCTTTCTGAAGAGAGAATTAGAGGATTTAGAAATTTTTCTAACAAAATATGGAATGTTTCGAGATTTTCTATCATGAATTTAGTAGATTTTGATATTAATAAATTAAATAAAGATAATTTAAAAATGACTTTAGCTGATAATTGGATAATTAGCAGATTAAATGAGGCAATAAAAAAGTCTACTGACTACCTAAACGAATATAAATTTGGAGATGCAGCCAAGACTATCTATGAATTTACCTGGAGTGAATTTTGTGATTGGTATGTAGAATTTATTAAACCAAGATTATATCAGGAAGATGATAAAATACAAAGAAAGACAGCTCAATACATTCTTTGGTTTGTTTTGGAGAATACTTTAAGACTTTTACATCCCTTTATGCCTTTTATAACTGAAGAAATATGGCAAAAACTACCTCATCAAGGGGATAGTATTATGATTTCACCTTGGCCTCTATATAAAGAAGAATACCTCGATAAAGAGGCAGATAAAAAGATGAGTAAAATAATGAATATTATTAAAACTATACGAAACATTAAGTCAGATATGGACATTCCTTATAGTACAAAGATTGATTTATATTTAAACATTACCGAAAAAGATAAAATAGAATTAATAAAAGAAAACATTTATTATATCAAAGCAATGCTTAAAACAAATTTATTGGAGGTAGGAACAGATATTAAAAAACCAGCACATTCAGCGACCGGTGTTTTAGAGGGAGTAGAAATATTTATCCCTTTAAAAGATATAATTAATATTCCAGAAGAGATAGCCCGTTTAGAAAAGAGATTAAACAAAATAAAAAATAAACTTAATACTATTTTTAAAAAGATAAATAATGAGGATTTTTTGTCTAAAGCCCCAGAAGAGGTGATTAAAAAAGAAAGAAAAAATGCTGATGAATTAAAAGATATTTATCAAAAATTAGAAAATAATCTAAAAACTTTGAGGTAAAAATATAGATGATAACTTATCCAGAAGCATTAAAATATATATATGATTTAGATAAATATGGTATTAGATTAGGACTTAAAAATATTGAATATTTGCTTTTTCTTTTAGGTAATCCTCATCAAAAATTAAATATAATTCATATAGGTGGAACTAACGGAAAGGGATCAACTTGTTCTCTGATAAGTTCAATACTTAAATCTGCTGGTTTTAAGGTTGGTCTATATACTTCTCCCCATTTAGTTGATTTCACTGAAAGGATGAAAATTAATTATAGGTCAATAAATCAGAAAAAAGTAGCTACACTATTAGAAAGAATTAAACCCTTGGTAGAAAAGGTAGCTCATACACCTTATTATACTCACCCTACTTTTTTTGAAGTTATTACTGCTATGGCTTTTATCTACTTTTTTGAAGAAAAAGTAGATTTTTTAGTTTTAGAAGTAGGATTAGGAGGAAGGTTAGATGCCACAAATGTTTGTGAACCTTTAATTTCAGTTATTACTCACCTTGATTATGACCATATGGATAAATTAGGAAATAGTTTAGAGGAGATTGCCCGGGAAAAAGGAGGAATTATAAAATCAGGAGGAATTGTAATTACTTCTAATCAATTTGAGAAAGCTGATCAGGAAATTAATAAAATTGCTCGACAGAGGAATTCAATTATTTACAAGGTAGGAAGAGAAATAAAGTATGAAATAATAAAATCTGATCTTAAAGGTATAATATTTAACTTACACGGAATTTATAATAATTATATAAATTTACATACTCCATTATTAGGAAGACATCAAGCCGAAAATGCCGCTACTGCTATTCCAGCTGTAGAAGCACTAAAAATTAAAGGAATATGCATTTCGGAAAAAGAAATAAGAGATGGATTAGAAAAAGTTAAATGGCCGGGTAGGTTGGAAATAATCCAAAAAAAACCTATGCTAGTATTAGATGGAGCGCATAATCCTAATGGAATAGAGATAGTCAAACAAGCCTTAGAAGAAATATTTTGTTATCATAGACTAATTTTAGTCTTAGGAATTTTTGCAGATAAAGATTATAAAAAAATGATTAAAATTATAGCACCGTTAGCGGATTTAATTATTGCTACTAAAGCAAAAAATCCCCGAGCCACTCCCCCTCAGATAATTGCTAAAGAAGCAGCGCAATATATAGATCGAAATAAAATAATGGTTACCAAAAATATCCCCCAAGCTATAAACTATGCTATATCTAATTCACATAAGGATGACTTAATCTGCATAACTGGTTCTTTATACACCATTGGAGAAGCTAAAAGGTACTTTAAAATTAAAAATAAAGAAAATGATTAGTTTAAAAGTATAATCTCTATAGAAGTAAGGAGAAAACAAATATGTTCAATCTTTCCAATCAAGAAAAGATTACTATAATTTTTTTATTAATAGTGATAATAATTGGAATAGGAATAATTTTGTATAAAAATTTTAATAATGAAGATAATTTAGCCCTAAATTCACCCTCAAATTTTTCAGAGAATAATATTGCGGAAAAGATTGAAGTTCCTTCCGTTATAATTCACATTTCTGGAGCAGTTAAAAACCCGGGGGTTTATCAATTAAAATCAACGGATAGGGTAGTTGATGCAGTAAAAATTGCGGGAGGGATAACGGAAAGAGCTAATCCAGATGCAATTAATTTAGCTGCTCTGCTTAAAGATGGACAAAAAATAATTATTCCCTATAAAATTTCTAACCAAGTTACGGTAGAAAGTGATAAAAATATATCTAAAAATATAGAGGAAGTATACTCTATTAATATTAACACTGCTGATGACAATACCTTACAGTCTCTGCCTGGAATTGGACCAGTTCTTTCCAAAAGAATAATAGATTATAGAAATCAGAATGGATTATTTGAAGTTATTGATGATATAAAAGATGTATCTGGAATCGGAGAAAAAAAATTTGAAGGAATTAAAGATTTAATTTGTGTCCAATAAAAAATATGTTTTCCGATAATAAATATAATACGGTTAAACCCTTACCCTTAATTTTATCTTTATATATCTGGGGGATAATTTGTGGTAAATTTATCAATTTTAATTCAATATTAGCCTACATAGTTATTATATTATTAATATTAATTTCTATGATAAGTTTTATAAAGCAGTGGAAAATAACCACTGCTTTATTATTTCTAATAATATTTTTAATCGGTATTTTTAATTATAATCTAAATTCTAAACCAATTGGTACTAATCATGTAGCAAATTTTATAGAAGATAAAAGAATAACCATTATTGGTACAGTATTAGATAAAACCTATTATTATGATCAAGAAAAAATTTCTTTGAAGATAAAAGTAAAGGAGATAGAACGAGAAAATCTTAATATTAAAATAAAAGGTCTAATATTAGTGAATACTTATTTAGGAAATTGTCCTTATGAATATGGAGATGTACTTAAAATCAAAGGAAAGTTAGAAAAACCTATAGGTAAAAATAATTTTGGTGAATTTGATTATGAATTATATTTAGCCCAAGAAAGAATTTTTACTTACCTTAATATCTGGACCGAAAAAGATATTCAAAAAATAGGAGAAGAAAATTCAAATTTCTTTACCTATTTTTCTATGTTGGTCAGAAATAAAATAAAAAAGATTATAGAACAAACTTTACAAAAGCCATATAATTATCTACTTATCGGTATGATGTTAGGAGAAAAAGGTCTTATTCCACCTGAAATAAAAGAAATATTTGCTGAGGCAGGAATTATGCATATATTAGCAGTTTCAGGTTTACATGTAGGAATAATCGCTGCTGCCTTATTTTTTTTATTAAATTTCTTAAAATTACCTAAAAAATTGAAATTTACTATCTTAATATTATTTTTAATCATATACGCCTCTATTACTGGCTATCAACCTTCTGTTTTACGCGCAACAATTATGTTTGCCTTATTAATAGGAGGAAAATTAATCAACAGAAATAGAAATCTTTTTCTTTCTCTTTTTTTGGCAGCATTTTTAATCTTATTATCAAACCCCTTAGTCCTATATGATGCTGGTTTTCTTTTATCTTTTATGGTTACTTTTTTTCTAATATATCTATCTCCCATCTTGCAAGAACAACTTTCTAAAGTATTAGTTTGGATTAAAGATCCTTTATCAATTTCAATAGCTTCTTGGATAGGAATTTTCCCATTATCCGCTTATTTTTTTAATAAAGTGTCAATAATTTCAATTGTGGTGAATATCTTTATTGTTCCTTTAACCGGTATAGCCCTCATATTAGGATTCATCACTTTCTTTATCGGTCTAGTGAGCATTCCTTTGGCTTATATAATAGCTAATATCAATTTTTTTGTTTTAAAAATGATCCTTTTAATATCTAAGTATTTTTCTTTGCTACCTTTTTCATTTATATATACTGCTCAACCTTCAATTTTTGTTATTTTTTTATATTATATAATGATATTTTTGGCCATAGAAATATTTTATAAAAAAATATTCCCGCCCAAAATGAAGATTAAAGCCACTATTTTAATATTATCAGCTGTATTAGTGGTAATTATAGTTCAAGTATTTTCTCCCGTAGATAATCTTAAAGTAAATTTTATAAATGTTGGAGAAGGAGATTGTATCTTAATTGAAGCACCTAAAAAATATAATATTTTAATTGACGGAGGGGGAACACCTCTAAGTGATTTTGATGTAGGAGGTAAAGTGGTTATTCCTTATTTAAGGAGAAAAGGGATAAATAAGATTAACCTGTTAATTTTAACTCATCCTCATTTAGATCATTTAGAAGGATTATTAGCGGTACTAAGAGAATTTAAAGTTGAAATGGTCTTAGATAGTGGATTAATTTGTAATATTCCTGAATATAGAGAATTTATTTCCAATATAAAAAAGGAAGGCATATTATATCATCAAGCCCGAGCTGGAGATAATTTCATTTTTAATAATAATTTAGAAATTATTTTACTTAATCCTTTATATAATTCTGATTTTTATAACGAGTCTGATTTTAATAATGCCTCAATTGTGGTAAAATTATTATATAAAAATACAGATTTTTTATTTACTGGAGACATAGAAAATACGACTGAACAAAATCTATTAATATGGCAGAATATTTTAAAAAGCGATGTCTTAAAAATTGCCCATCATGGTAGTTCAAATTCTAGTAGCTTAGAATTTTTAGAAAAAGTTAATCCTATCATTACAATTATTTCTACTGGGAAAAACAATTTTGGTCATCCTTCAGAAAAAATTATAGAAAGATTAAAGGACAAAAATATACCAGTGTATCGTACCGATCAAAATGGTACGGTGATTATAAGGACGAATGGGCAAGAATATGGGGTAAAAACCTTGAAAGGAAATAATTAGAATTATTAAAAAAAATTATTTAAATTACGAAAATATGCTAAATCTTATAAAACAAGAGAGGGTATATCCGGTTTATCTATTTTTGGGCAAGGAAAATTATTTAAAAGAAAATATTTTGAAAAAACTTCGAGATAAATTAATTACTCCTACCTCTAAAGAATTAAATTATAAAGTATTTTACGGAGAAAAATTACCCCTAAATGAGATAATAAATGATTTACAAATATTACCTTTTATATCCAAATACAAATTAGTAGTAATAAAAGAAGCAGAAAAAATTAGTAAAGAAGATGAAGAAAAATTAATAAATTATTTTAACCATTATAATTTTAAAAACATTTTTTCAATATTAATCTTAATATATAAAGAGACTACATCGAATAAAGAATTAATTAAAATAATCGAAAAAGTAGGAATAGTAATAAATTTAGATATCCAGGATAAATCGAAATTAAATATGTGGATAAAAGCTAAATTTAAGCAAAGTAATAAAAATATTAGTCCGGAAGCGTTATTTTATTTACAATCTTGGATTGGTTCTGATTTAAATCGCCTTTTTAATGAAATAGAAAAGATAGATATTTATACCAAAGACCAAAAGATAATAGAAAAAGAAGATATTATGATAACGATAGGTGGCTCGGAATCGGTTAACATATTCAAAGTTTTAGATTCTATAGGTAATAGAGAGATAGAAAACGCCATAGATGGTATGGTTAAGTTAGATCAAAGTAATCTTCATTATTTATCTATATTTACTATGATATACCGGCAAATAAAACTTATACTACAGATAAAATTATTACTGGTGAGCGGGTTTGATTTTAAAAAAATAGAGAAAGAATTGAAACTACCTTCGTTTGTTGTTGAAAAAATAATAAAGCAATCAAAAAAATATACTTTTAAAGATATTTGTAAATCTTATAAATTATTAAATATTGCCGACTTAGAACTAAAAAATAGCCAAAAAGAACCTCAAATTATATTAGAGGAATTAGTAATGAATATTATAAATCAGGATAAGTAGAAATATTATTTACTTTTAGTTTCTGTTTTTTTCGTAGTTTTTGTTGTTTTTTTAACTTTTGGTTTCTTCTCAACTTTTGTTGTTTTTTCAATTTCAGTCTGCGGGGTAGACATTATTAAAACATTTAGCTTTTTTGCCAATCTCGACTTTTTACGAGAAGCAGTATTTTTTGGTAAAATACCTTTATTTACAGACTTATCTAAAAATAAAACAGAATCTTTAAAATATTTATTTGTTTCTTCTTTGTTTTTTTCTAATAAGGCCAGATTGAATTTTTTAATATTACTTTTTATTTTTGATTTATAGGAGGTATTTCTCAAGTAACTTTTTTTAGAGGTTTTAACTCTTTTTATTGCTGATTTTATTTTGGGCATAAATATTTTCCTTTCTATAATGTTTATTTTATTGGTTAAATTTTAACATTATTTTATTTTAAAATCAAGCGAAATTTACATAAATCGTTTAGCATATAGTATATATGAAAAGGGAGATTAATGGAAACCAAGCATAAAATTGCTAAATACGCTGTAATAGTAATTATTGCCACTATATTTTGTAGAATATTAGGTTTAGGTAGAGAAATAATAATTTCCAATAAATTTGGAGCGAGCATTGAAACCGATGCCTTTTTTATTGCTTTTATGATTCCTAATTTACTAAGAACTTTTTTAGGAGAAGGTGCTTTAAACACTGCCTTCATACCTATCTTTACTGAATATTTGACTAATAACGATAGAAAGAAAGCGGAATATTTTGCCAGCAATATTTTAAATATTTTAATTTCAATCTTAATAATAGTAATAATTTTGGGCATTTGGGGAGCTCCTTGGTTAATTAACCTAATTGCTATCGGTTTTAAAAATAACCTCTATAAATATGAATTAGCTATAAATTTAACCAGAATAATGTTCCCTTACATAGGTTTCGTAGCAATTGCCGCTTTATTTATGGGGATATTAAATTCATATGAGCACTTCCTGCTACCTGCTTTAGCACCGGCTATGTTAAATATTTCTATTATAATTTTTGCTTTCACCTTAAGCTTTAAATATGGAATTTTCAGCCTAGCCTTAGGAGTAATTTTCGGCGGAATTGGTCAGGCGTTAGTACAGATCCCGGTATTAATAAGAAAAAAAATAAAATATAATTTTGTTATGGATTTAAACAATCCAGGAGTAAAAAAATTATTAAAATTATTAATACCTGCTATGGTAGGCTTAGCTATCACTGAAATTAATGTAGTGGTAGATAGAACCATAGCCTCTAATTTAATTGATGGAAGCATTTCTGCTTTATATTATTCTAATAGGTTAGTTCAATTTCCCTTAGGGGCATTTGGAGTAGCCATTTCTATTGCCATTTTTCCTACACTGGCTAAGTATACTGCAAAAAATAATATTATTGAATTTAAAAAAACATTATTATTTGGTTTAAAAATGTTAATATTTGTTACCGTTCCTTCAACAGTAGGATTAATAGTATTAAAAGATTCTTTAACTCGTTTAATCTATGAGCATGGTATATTTAGTAGAGTGGCTACTACAATGACTGCCAATGCTCTATTATATTATTCTATAGGACTGGTTGCCTATGCTTGTATTCATTTAATAACTGTGGCTTTTTATGCTTTAAAAGATACTAAAACTCCAGTAAAAATTGGAGTATATATTGTGTTTATGAACATTGTTTTGGATTTAATTTTAGTCAGATATTTAGCTCATTCTGGTTTAGCGTTAGCAACTTCTTTGGTAGCCATAATAAATATGATTATTTTATTAAAAGTTTTACAAAAAAAAATCGGAAATATTGAATTGAGATCTCAAGCATCATTTCTAATAAAAATTATTTTATCATCCATATTTTTAGGAATAAGCTGTGTCTTAGTTAATAATTATTTAGGTAGTGTATTGAATTTAAATAATAAATTTAATCAAATTATTCAAACAACCGCCTCTATTTTAACTGGTAGTATGGTATATTATATTAGCAGTTATATTTTTGGTATTCCAGAAATTAGGAGTTTAAAACAAAATATAAAAATAATCTTAAAGGGTAGAAGCTAAATAATGTTAAAAGATTATCATTATAATATTAACAATATTAGAAATTTTTCTATAATTGCTCATATCGATCACGGGAAATCAACTATAGCGGATAGATTATTAGAATATACTGGAACAATCCCAGAAAGAGAAAAAAAAGAGCAAATATTAGATGACATGGATTTAGAAAGAGAAAGGGGCATTACTATTAAATCAAAAGCGGTAAGATTATATTATCACTCTAAAGATGGAAAGGAATATATTTTAAATTTAATTGATACTCCTGGACATGTAGATTTTTATTATGAAGTATCTCGTAGTCTTGCAGCCTGTGAAGGAGCTTTGTTAATTATTGATGCATCTCAAGGTGTGCAAGCACAAACTTTATCCAATATTCATTTAGCTAAAAAAAATAATTTAAAAATAATTCCTATAATTAACAAAATAGATCTTGCTAATGCTAATCCTGAAAAAGTTATGCAGGAATTAAAAAATATTCCCGAACTAAAGGGGGAAAAGGTAATTTTAGCCAGCGCTAAAGAAGGAATTGGCACTTCTGATATTTTCGAGGCAATAGTAAATAGAATTCCACCACCATCTGGAAAACCTAATTTACCTTTAAGGGCACTTATTTTTGATTCAGTTTATAATTCATACAAAGGAACCATTGTCTATATTAAAATGGTAGATGGAATTATAAAACCAGAAATGGTTATTCAAACTATGTCTAATAAAAAAAATTATGAAGTTACGGAAATAGGAATTTTTCGTCCTAAAATGCAGCCTATAAAAACACTTACTGCTGGGGAAGTGGGTTATATAATAGCAGGATTTAAAAATATTAAAGATATTAGGGTAGGTGATACTATTACTGATACCGTTAACCCGGCTCAAAAGATTCTCTCTGGATATAAAAAGGTTACTCCTTTAGTTTTTTGCAGTATTTATCCAATTGATAATAAGGAATATGAAAATCTTAAAATCGCCTTGGAAAAGCTTAAATTAAACGATTCCTCTATCTTTAGTGAGCCAGAAACTTCACAAGCTTTAGGTTTTGGTTTTAGGTGTGGATTTTTAGGATTATTGCATATGGAGATTGTTCAAGAAAGATTAGAAAGAGAATATAATATTAATTTAATTGCCACTACTCCTAGTGTAATGTATAAAATCACTAAAAAGAATGGCAAAATAGTTGAAATAAGTAATCCTACTGCTTTTCCTTCAAAAATTGAAATTGCGAAAATTGAAGAACCGTATGTTAAAGCAAGTATCATTACTCCCAGCCAATATATAGGTGTAATTATGGATTTAGTTCAAGAAAAAAGGGGATTTTTTAAAAACATGGAATATATTGACGAAAAGATAGCAAAGTTAGATTATGATCTTCCTTTAAATGAAATTATTTTAGATTTTTTTGATAAATTAAAATCAAGAAGTAGTGGGTATGCTTCGTTAGATTATGAACTTAAAGGATACCAAGCAGCTGAATTGGTTAAGATTGATATATTAGTTAATCATGAATTAGTAGATGCTTTATCCTTTATTGTCCATAAAGTTAAAGCATATCAACAGGCAAGAAAAATAGTAGAAAAATTGAAAGAGATTATTCCTCGTCAATTATATGAAGTACCGATACAAGCCTCCATTGAACGAAAGGTTATTGCTCGAGAAACTATAAAAGCATTAAAAAAAGATGTATTAGCCAAATGTTATGGAGGAGATATTACTCGTAAGAGAAAGTTATTAGAAAAACAAAAAGCAGGAAAAAAAAGAATGAAAAAGATAGGAAAGGTAGAAATTCCTCAAGAAGCATTTCTAGGAATATTAAAAATAGATTAGGTGATTCTGAATGAATTTAGGTTTATATTTACATTTTCCTTTTTGCAAATCAAAATGTCATTACTGTGATTTTAATTCTTATCCTTTAAAAAATGATGATCAGGTTTTGTCTTATATTTCAGCTTTGTATAAAGAAATCGCCGTGTATTCTCAAAAATTAAACCATAGCACCATAAAGACAATATACTTAGGTGGTGGTACTCCCACTATTCTATCAGGAGATTTAATTTATAATATTTTAAATTTTTGTAAGGATAATTTTAAAATTGATAATAATGCTGAGATAACCATAGAAGCAAATCCAGGAACATTAGATAAAAAGAAATTAGAGAGATTAAATAAAGCAAAGATAAATAGAATAAGTTTGGGAGCTCAGAGTTTTAATGATTCTCTATTAAAAAAATTGGGTAGAATACATACTGCCCAAGATATCATTGACTCTTATTCTAAAGCCCGGGAATCAGGATTTAACAATATCAATATAGACATTATGTTTGCATTACCTGATCAAACCTTTATTGATTTTCAAAATACTATGAAAAAGGCGGTTTCCTTAAAACCGGATCACTTATCTTTGTATAATTTAACTATAGAAGAAGGAACAAAATTTTTGGAGAGTTATAAAGAAGGTAAATTAAATCTTCCTACCGAAGATGAAGAATATGATATGTATAGCTGGGCTATAAAATTTTTAGCAGAAAATAATTTTGAACATTATGAGATTTCAAATTTCGCTCGCCCCTTTAAACGATCTATCCATAATCAAATTTATTGGTATAACCAGCCATATTTAGGAATAGGAGCAGGTGCTCATTCTTTTATAAAAGGATATCGCTATATGAATTATAAAGACCCAGTTAGATATATTAAAGAAATAAATAATGGCAAATTACCTCTAGATAGTGGAGAAAAATTATCTTTACGAAAAAGAATGTCAGAAACCATAATTTTAGGTTTAAGGACCAAAGACGGGATAAATTATCAAAAATTTAAAGTTAGATTTAAAGTAAATATCGAGAAAGTATTTAATCAACAGATTTACAAATTAATCAACTTAGGATTATTAAGAAAAGATAATTATAAGATTCAACTAACTAAGAAGGGCTTGTTTCTTGCCAATAATGTTTTTAGAGAATTTGTGGATTGATATACGCGATACGAAAAATTTTTTGAAATATCTTGACAAATTTATTATATGGTGATATTTTATTGAGGGAATTTAGCACTCTCGAGGTGAGAGTGCTAAATGAGGTATAAAAATGGAATTAAATAAAAGGATGAAAACTATATTAGCAGCTGTGGTACATAGATATATTACTACTGCGGAACCAGTTAGTTCAAGCATAATTGCTAAAGAATATAATTTAGATTTAAGCACCGCTACCATAAGACATGAGATGTATTGGTTAGAGAAATATGATTATTTATGGCAGCCGCACATCTCAGCGGGGAGAATCCCCACTGATAAAGGATATAGATTTTATGTGGATAATTTAATGATAAAAAGATATTTAAAAGAAAACGAGAAGAGGGAAATTATTCAGATCTATAAAAAAAATAAAGAACTTGAAGAAACAATGAAGATAACTTCGCAATTATTATCTAAATTAACTAATAACTTAGGAGTCGTCTTGGCACCTATTATTTATGATGACTTAGTAAGAAATATTCAATTTATACCCGTAGGGAATAACCGTGTTTTAACTATTATAGTTACAGACACAGGATTAGTTTGCCAGAAATTAATTAATGTATCTGGAGAAATTACTAAAGATAGGTTAAGCTATTTATCTAATCTTATAAATAATAAATTAACCGAAAAAGATATTAATATAATAAATTTAAATAAGATATTAAAGGATGAGCTGGATAAAATTCTTTCTTTTCAAGAAAGATTTAATTATATCTATGATTTTTTAGAAGATTGTTTTAATTTTAAATCTTTAAAAAATAAAGTTTATTTGGACGGTAGAACTAATATAATGAGACAACCTGAATTTAATGAGACTATTAAATTAAATTATATCTTATCAATCATTGAAGAAGAAAACATATTGGCAAATACCATAAGAAAATGCTTAGGCTTTAGAAAGACTAAGGTAATTATTGGTAAAGAAAGTAAACTAAAAGAGATACAAAGCTGCAGTTTAGTAACCAGTAAATACAATATTAAGGGTAAACCAGCTGGCGCAATAGGGGTTTTAGGCCCAACTAGAATGGATTACTCACGAATGATATCTATTGTAGAATATGTTTCGGATAAATTAAGCGATATATTATCGGAATTTTAAAAATTAATTAAAAAATTTATTCGGAGGATGGCTAATGGTTGATAAAGAAAATAAAAATGAATCACCAGAAAAAGTAAAATCATTGAAAATTAAAAAGTATAAATTTAAACTTAAAAAAATATTACTTCAAAAATTAAATGAAAAAAAAGAATTAACTAAAAAATTAGAAAATGAATTACAAGAAATGAAGAAATTAGCTCAAGAAAAAGATAATTTATCTAAAGAATATTTGGAATACTTAAAGAGGTTGCAAGCTGATTTTGAAAATTATAAGAAACAGCAAGAGAAAAAGAAAAATGAATTTATAGAATTCGCAAATGAAAAACTATTAAATAATTTATTATCGGTAGTAGATAATTTAGAAAAGGCTTTAGATTCTACCAAAAATGAAAATAATATAGAGGCTATCAAACAAGGAATTAATAATATTTTAAAAGATTTTCATAATATTTTAATGAGGGAAGGGGTTCATCCAATAAAAGCTTTGGATCAGAAGTTTGATCCTTATAAACATGAAGCTGTAATGAGTTTTGAAACAGATAAATACCCTGAAGATACAGTAACAGAAGAGCTCCGTAAGGGATATTATATAAAATCAAAAGTATTAAGACCGGCAATGGTAAAAGTTGCCATTCTTACTAAGCAAAAAAAGAATACCGAGAAAGAAAATTAGTTTAATTAAATGATATTTATTTAAGGAGGAAATTTATTATGGGAAAAATAATAGGAATTGATTTAGGAACAACTAATTCTGTAGTAGCAGTAATGGAAGCTGGGAAGCCGATAGTTATTGAGAATGAAGAAGGAGGGAGAACTACACCTTCTATTGTTGCATTTACGAAAAAAGGTGAGAGATTAGTAGGTTTATTGGCAAAAAGACAAGCAGTTACTAATCCAGAAAATACCATATTTTCAGTTAAGAGGCTCATGGGTAGAAGATATAATGATGAAGAAGTAAAAAAAGCAAAAAAAATATTACCTTTTAAAATAATTCCTGGTGAACATACTGACATTAAAATAGAAGCAAAAGGTAAAGCTTATAGTCCACAGGAAATATCTGCTATGATCTTACAAAAACTAAAAAAATCTGCCGAAGATCATATTGGAGAAAAAATAACCGATGCAGTTATTACCGTACCGGCATACTTTAATGATAACCAAAGGGAAGCAACTAAAAATGCCGGGAAAATTGCTGGTTTAAATGTCTTAAGAATCATTAATGAACCTACAGCTGCTGCTTTTGCTTATGGATTTGAAAAGAAAAAAAATGAAAAGATAGCAGTTTATGATCTTGGAGGAGGTACTTTTGATATTTCTATTTTAGATATTGGTGAGGAAGGAGTATATGAAGTAAAATCTACTAATGGAAATACTTTCTTAGGTGGAGATGATTTCGATCAAAAAATAATAAATTGGTTAGTAGATGACTTTAAAAAAAATAATGGAATAGATTTAAAAAATGATCAAATGGCCTTGCAAAGATTAAAAGAAGCTGCAGAAAAAGCGAAATGTGAATTATCTTCTACTTTAGAGGCTGATATTAATTTACCTTTTATCACTGCTGATGCCAGTGGACCAAAACATTTAAATGTCACTCTAAGCAGGGCAAAATTAGAACAACTTACTGCTGATCTTATTGAGAGTACTATAACACCTTGCTACAAGGCACTTGAAGACGCCAAATTAAAACCGGAGGATATTAATGAAGTGATATTAGTTGGCGGGCAAACTCGAATGCCTAAGGTGCAAGAAACCGCTAAGAAAATTTTTGGAAAAGAAGGAAATAAAGGGGTTAATCCTGATGAAGTTGTGGCAGTTGGAGCAGCGATTCAAGCTGGTATTTTAGGAGGCGAAGTTAAGAAAGATATCTTGTTACTTGATATTACCCCACTATCTTTAGGTATTGAAACTTTGGGTGGAGTTACTACTAAATTAATTGAAAGAAATACTACTATACCCACTTCCAAAAGTCAGATATTTTCCACAGCGGCTGATGATCAGACTGCAGTTGATATAAATGTATTACAAGGAGAAAGACCTTTAGCTAAAGATAATACCAGTTTAGGTAGATTTCAATTAATTGGTATACCAGCAGCACCTAGAGGTATTCCTCAAATAGAAGTAAGTTTTGATATCGATGCTAATGGTATTCTTAATGTTAAAGCTAAAGATTTAGGAACTAAAAAGGAACAAAAAATTACTATCTCTGCTTCTACTGGGTTAAGCGAGGAAGAAATAAAGAAAAAAGTAAAAGAAGCAGAACAATATGCCGAGGAAGATAAAAAAATGAAAGAAAAGATAGAGCTTCGAAACCAGGCAGATAACCTAATTTATTCAGTAGAAAAAACTATGAAAGAATCAGGAGATAAAGTTAGCGAAGATGAAAAAAATAAGATAACTGAAGAAATTAAAGACCTTAGGAAAGCTTTAGAAGAAGATGATGTAGATAATATGAAATCCAGTATCGAAAAATTAACTACTTCCTCACATAAGCTTGCGGAAGAAATCTATAAAAAAGCTTCAGCTCAATCAGAACAACAAGAAACCAAAAAGGATAATAATGAAGGTGAGCAATCTAAAACGCAAGAAGAAAAAGGTAAAGAAAAAGTAGTCGATGCAGATTATGAAATAGAAAAAGACCAAGATAAAGAAGATTGACAAATTAGTCGTTAGTGAATAAACCTAGCGTAGAGCGTATAGCGTATAGCGTATAGTTAGGAAAGAGGAAGCCAGAAGTCAGGAAACAGAATAATTTCGTATTGCGTATTTCGTATTGCATGAAGAATTCAGAATAGGGTGAGTCTAAGCTAAAAAGGTAAAAAATTACGGAATCTTTACTCAATACTCAATACTCGATACTGGATACTATAATATTATACTATACGCTATCTTATTTAATAATTATAACTAATAATAGGAGAGAAAAATATCAGTTGGCAAAAAGAGATTACTATGAGATCTTAGGTTTGAATAAAAATGCTACCACTGAGGAGATAAAAAAAGCTTATAGAAAACTTGCTCTTAAATATCATCCAGATAGGAATTCTTCCAATAAGGAAGCTGAAAAAAATTTTAAAGAAATTAATGAAGCTAATCAAATTCTTAGTGACCCAGAAAAGAGGTCAAAGTATGATCAATTTGGTTCAGCAGAGGGATTTGAAGGTAGAGGTTTTTCTGATTTTGGGGACTTTGGTAATTTTGGTGATATTTTTGATTCTTTCTTTGGACCCAGAACTCGAAGTCGAGAAGAAGGAATACACCCTCAAAAAGGAGCTAATTTAAGATATAATTTAAAAATTAGTTTTGAAGATGCTGCCTTTGGTAAAGAAATTAAAATTAAAGTTCCTAATTGGGAAACTTGTCCTAGATGTAAAGGAAGCAAATCTGAACCTGGTACTTCTCCACAAACTTGCCCTGATTGTCATGGCACTGGAGAAATTAGAAATACTCAAAGTACTATGTTTGGTCAATTTGTAAATATACAAACTTGTCCTCGATGCAAAGGGGAAGGGAAAATAATAAAAAATATATGTACTAATTGTAAAGGTATAGGAAAAATAAAAATAGATAGAATAGTAAATGTAAAAATTCCTGCTGGTGTAGATACAGGACATAGATTAAGAATAACTGGAATGGGTGAACCCGGTGAAAGAGGAGGTCCTTCTGGTGATTTATATATTGTTTTAGATGTAAAACCACATAAAGTATTTAAACGTGAAGGAATAAATATTTCATGTGACAATCCAATAAGCTTTGTAAAAGTAGCATTGGGAGGAGAGATTACTGTGCCTACTTTAGAAGAAAAAGCAAAAATAAAAATACCGGCAGGCACACAATCAAATACTATATTTAGACTTAAAGGGCAAGGAATATACAAAATTGGTACTAAACAAAGAGGGGATGAATATGTTAAAATTATAGTAGAAACTCCCAAAAGAATGAATGATGAACAAAAAAAATTGCTATTAGAATTTGCTAAATTAAGCGGGGAAAACATAAATACTATAGGAGAAAAGGGTATCTTTGATAAAATAAAAAATGCCTTTGGCCAAAATAAATAATATTTTTAAATAAGATATCTGGAAAGGATTTCTTAATTATGCCTCTTTTCTTTGCTCTACCTGAAAATATTAGTGAAAGTGAAAAAGTTATTTTAATTTATGGAAAAGATGCAAAACATATAATTAAGTCTTTAAGATATAAAAAAAATGACGAAATATTAATATCCAATGGCAAAGGAAATAAATATATTACTATAATTGAAAGCATTGAAAGTAACCTCATAAAATGCAAAATTATTAAATCTGTTTCTACTCCTTTAAATACGCACCCCACCAAAGTAGTTCTAGCGCAGGCATTAGTAAAAAGTAACAAAATGGATTTTATGGTTCAAAAATCCACAGAATTAGGAATTCATACTATTATTCCTTTTATATCTTCAAGAACTATCCCCATAATTAATCGGAACAATTTAGGAAAAAAACAAAGGCGTTGGCAAAAAATTGCCTATGAAGCCAGTAAGCAATCCGAAAGAAGTATTATTCCTGAAATTTCTTCAATTATTACCTTTAATGAACTTTTAAAAAAATCTGCAAATTTTGATTTACCTCTCCTATTTTGGGAAAATGAAAGGTCTATTAATTTAAAAGATATCATAACTTCTTTGCCTAAACCAGATACCATTCTTTGTTTAATTGGTCCAGAAGGAGGATTTTCTGAAGAAGAGATAAGAATAGCTAAAGAAGCTGGCTTAACCTCAGTTAGTTTAGGGAATCACTATTTAAGAAGCGAAACAGCAGCACTATTTGTTTTGTCAGTAATTACTTATATTTTTGATATCTTATAAAAAGGAGGATTACTTTATAAAAAAAGTCGCTTTTAAAACTCTTGGTTGTAAAGTAAACCAATATGAGACAGAAATTATCCTTAATTTATTCCAAGATGAAGGTTTTCAAATAGTAAATTTTAACCAAAAAGCTGATGTATATATAATAAATACTTGTACTGTTACGAAAGAAGCTGATCGAAAATCTAAACAGATGATAAGAAAAGCTATTGGTCAAAATAAAAAATCGAAAATAATTGTAACCGGTTGTTTTGCTCAATCTAATTATCAAGATTTAAAGAAAATGATAGGAATAAATTTAATAACCGGAAATAGTGATAAAAATAGTATTTTACAACAATTTAAAGAATTAGATTTTCATAATACGGTTGTTAAAGTAACACCTGCAAAATTTTTGAAAAAATATGATAATGTTATTAAAAATAAATCGATCTTGCACACTCGAGCTTGGCTTAAAATACAAGATGGATGCAATAATTTCTGTACTTACTGCAAAGTTCCCTATGTAAGAGGTCCTGCTCGTAGTAGATTAATTGATGATATATTACAAGAAGTTTCTAATTTAGAAAATTCGGGAATTAAAGAAGTAGTTCTTTTAGGAATTAATTTAGGAACCTATGGGGAAGATTTACTTCCTGGCAAAGCAAATTTGTCAAAATTAATTTCTCTAATTAATAATTTTAAAGGGATAAAAAGAATTCGTTTAAGTTCAATTGAGTTAGTTAATATTAATAATGAATTATTAGATACTTTTGGAAAATGTTCCAAGTTATGTCATCACTTACACATTCCCTTACAAAGTGGCGATGATAAAATTCTTAAACTTATGAATCGTCCTTACAATACTTCCATCTTTGGCAAGAAGATATTCCAATTAAAGAAGAAGATACCAAATATTGCAATAACTAGTGATATTATGGTAGGTTTTCCTGGTGAAGACAACGAAAGTTTTAATAATACATATAAGTTTATTAGAAAAATGCGCTTTTCAAAAATACATATTTTTAAATATTCTAATCGTGAAAAATGTTTGGCAATTTTAATGCCTAATGAAGTTGATAATGAAATAAAAAAAGAAAGAAGCAAAAAATTAATAAATCTAGCTAGCGAATTATCTTATAATTTTCGTAATAAATATCTCGGTTTGGATGTTGATGCTTTAGTTGAGGATGAAATAAAAGATAAAGAAGGAAGAGTATATTCTCGTGGTATTACAGATAATTATATTAAAGTGATAATTCCTGACTTAATCGGAAAAAGAGGTGAAATAGTTAAAGTTCAATTAAATAAAATCTATTCTGATTATATAATCTCAAAATATTGCTAATAAAATACTTTTATGTTATAATTATTGGTGTTAAGTAAAAGACGTTCTTCTTAAAAGAGTGGTTATTCAAAGCCACTCTTTTGTTATATAATAAACGTTACATCTTTAAGGCATTTTCAATTGGAAAGAGGGGGTGAAATATATTTTATGAACAAAAATTTAATCAAAGTATTAGATGAAATAGAAAAAGAAAAAGGAATATCCCAAGATATATTAATAGAAGCAATTGAATCTGCTTTAGCTTCAGCATATAAAAAAAATTATGAGACCAATATAAATAATGTGGAAATAAATATGTGCAAAGATACTGGAGAGATTAAAACATTTACTAGAAAAACTATTGTAAAAAAAGCTTTAAAACCCCTAAGTGAAATTTCAATAGAAGAGTTACAAACATCAGATAAAGATAAGTTTAAAATTGGAGATACCATCTTGATTGAAACTACACCTAAAGAATTTGGAAGAATTGCTGCTCAGACCGCAAAACAAGTAATACTTCAAAAGATTAGAGAAGCTGAAAGAAATGTAATTTATGAAAAATATATTGATAAAGAGAGAGATATTGTTACGGGAGTGGTACAAAGAATAGAATATGGAAATGTTATTATAGATTTAGGAAGAACAGAAGCTTTGCTTCTGCCTAACGAACAAATAAAGAATGAAGAATATTATAAAGGAAAAAGAATAAAAATATATATAATTGAAGTAAGAAAAACCTCTAAAGGTCCTAAAATATTTGCTTCTAGAACTCACCCCGAACTATTAAAGCGTTTATTCGAATTAGAAGTTCCTGAGATTCATGAAGGGTTAGTTGAAATAAAACATATTACTCGTGAAGCAGGTAAAAGATCAAAAGTTGCAGTTTATTCTAAAAATGAAAGGATTGATCCTATTGGAGCATGTATTGGTGATAGAGGTTCGAGAATAAAATCAATTATGCTTGAATTAAAAGATGAAAAAATTGACATTATCAGATGGAGCGATGATGAAAAAACATTCATTGCTAATTCATTAAGTCCAGCCAAGGTTATCTTGGTAAATCTTTTTAAAAATGAAAAAACTGCAATAGTAATCGTATCAGACCAACAACTTTCTTTAGCAATTGGAAAAGAAGGACAAAATGCTAGACTGGCTGCAAAATTAACCGGTTGGAAAGTTGATATAAAAAGCGAATCAGAATATAAAAAAAATAATACAAATTCTGACTGTAATTTACAAAAGGATTTAGAAAAATAATATTTACTGTTAAAAAAGGTATTTATAGATGGTAAATAATATAAAGATACCCGTAAGAACTTGTATTGGTTGTAAAAATAAAAAACCAAAGAAAGAAATGATTAGAATAATTAGAACGCCTCAAGGAAACATTGAAGTTGATGAAACAGGTAAAAAATCTGGCAGAGGAACATATCTTTGTTATAATATTGAATGTTTAAATATGGCTATAAGAAAAAAAATATTAAATAAATCATTAAAACAAGATATTCCATTACCAATACTTGATGAATTGAGAAGACTATTTAAAAAATACATTTAAAAATTTTAAATAAAGAAATATCTTTTTAATAATTATTTTTAAATTACAAGATGAAGCTGATACTTAAAATACATTATAAATAATAATTGTATTTGGATATATCAAAGGTATATATAAGTCATAGTGGAGGTGATAGGTGTGAAAATAAGAGTTTATGAACTAGCTGAAGATTTAAAAATACCAACTAAAGAACTAATATGGTTTTTAAATAAAGAAGGAATTAAGGTTAAAAATCATATGAGTACTTTAGATAAGGATACCGTAGAGTTAATAAAAGAAGTGATTACTATGGATAAGAAAAAAAAGGGGACAGAGAATAAACCACCACTCAAGGTTTTAGAAATTAATAAATTGCCAAATTTAAAAGAACTTTCTTCGCAACTTAAAATTTCATTATCAGAAATTTTACAAAAGATTATGCAGTTTGGAACAATAAGTTCAATTGATAAAGAAATTCCGGTAAATATTTTACAACACCTGGTTAAGGAATACGGATACAAAATAAAATTTTCGGTTAAAATAAAAAATAGTATTAATTTTCAAAAAAAGGATGAGATTATAAAATCAATTTCCAAACCTCCAATTATTACTATAATTGGACATGTCGATCATGGTAAAACTACCCTTCTTGACTCAATACGAAAGACTAATGTTACTAAAGAAGAGGTAGGGGGAATTACTCAACGGATTGGTGCATACCAAATCAAAATAGATAATAAAAAAATTGTTTTTATTGATACACCTGGTCATGAAGCATTTACTACAATGAGAGCAAGAGGTGTAAAAGCAACAGATATTGCAGTTTTAGTTGTTGCTGCAGATGATGGGGTAATGCCTCAAACTATTGAAGCAATTAATCATGCAAAAGCTGCGAATGTCCCCATTATTGTAGCAATTAACAAAATAGACAAATCTAATACTAATATTGAAAAATTAAAGAAAGATCTTTCAAAATATGGTTTAGTTTCAGAAGAATGGGGCGGAGACACCTTGATGGTAGAAATATCTGCCCTTCAAAACAAGGGAATTAAAAAATTATTAGAAGCAATTTCTTTACAAGCGGAAATGTTAGAATTAAAAGCAAATCCTAATACCCCCGCGAAAGGTCTTATACTAGAAACAAAATTAGATAAAAAAAGAGGAATTATCGGTTCGGTATTAGTTCAAGATGGATCATTAAAAGTTGGTAATTATTTTATTACAGGATTATCGTACGGTAAAATTAGAAGCCTTACTAATGATAAAGGAAAAAATATTAAAGAAGCAGGACCTTCAAGTCCAGTTGAAGTTGTAGGTTTTTATAAAATGCCTCAAGCAGGTGATTACTTTCAAGTAGTACCCGATGATAAATTAGCTAAAATCATAATCAATGAAAGAGAGGATGAGGAAAGAAATAAAATTATAGAAAAATCATCAAAAGTCTCTTTAGATAATTTATTTTTAGAGATAAAAGAAGGTAACCTAGATAAATTAAAGCTTATTTTAAAGACAGACTTTCAAGGTTCATTGGATGCTTTACAAGAAGCTATAAAAAAATTAAAAATTGAGAATGAAACGGTAAAAATTGATATAATTCATGCGGGTGTCGGAAATATTACTGAAACGGATGTTATGTTAGCTTCTGCTTCTGATGCAATAATAATTGGCTTTAATATTCGCCCTGATTTAAATATTCAAAAAATTGCTAAATCTGAAAAAGTAGATATTAGATTATATAAAATTATATATGATTTAATAGATGAAATTAAAGCTGCCCTAAAAGGTTATTTAAAACCCAAAATTGAAGAGTATATCTGTGGACAAGCTGAAATTAGAGAAATATATAAAATACCCAAAGTTGGTACTATTGCAGGAAGTTATGTATTAAACGGAAAAATCTCAAAAAATGATAACATAAGAGTGATAAGAGACGGAAAATTAATATATGAAGGTAAAGCTGCTTCTTTAAAAAGATTTAAAGAAGATGTAAGAGAAGTTAATACTGGTTTTGAATGTGGAATTGGTATAGAAAAATTTAATGATATTAAATTAAAAGATATACTTGAATTTTATACTTTTAGAGAAATTAATGATAAAAAAATTAATTAGTCGTTAGTGAATAGTAATTCGTATTGCGTAGTGCGTATTGCGTAGTGCGTGAAGAAAATCAGAAGTCAGGAGTAGGGGCACGATGCATCGTGCCCTCGGTAAATTGGTAAATTGGTCAATTGGTAGATTGGTAGATTGGAGAATTAGTAATATGTCATCATCAAAAAGAAGTGAACAGTTAGAAAAATATCTTAAAAGAGAAATTAATAAAGTAATTTATCGAGAAATAAATGATCCGAGGATAAAATTTATTACTATAACTAAAATACAAGTATCCTCTGATTTAAAGTACGCTAAAATTTTTGTAAGCACTTTTAATGATAATGATGAAGATCGTCAAAAATTAGCTTTAGAAGGATTGGAACATGCCACAAAATTTATAAGAGGAGAAATAGGGAAAGATTTAAAATTAAGATTCATACCGGAAATAACATTTAAGATTGACAAAGATATAGAATATCAATATAAATTACAAAAAATTATTTCAGAAATACATAAAAAACAATCATATACAAAGAAAGATAAAAATAATGAATAATTTTAATGAAATTGCTAAATTATTAGAAAAAAACAATAGTTTTTTAATTACTTCACATAAAAATATAGATGGTGATGCCATTGGTTCTGAACTTGCCCTGTATTTTATTTTAAAAAAATTAAATAAAAAACCTATCATATTAAATCAAGACAGATTACCAAGGATATATAACTTTTTACCCGACAGCGATAAAGTACATTGCTTAGAAGATAATTATATTAATATAAAAAACATAGATGTTGGAATAATAGTTGATTGTAGTAATTTTGAAAGAATTGAAGAAACCTACAAAATATTCAAGAATATAAAAAATATTATAAACATTGATCATCATAATAGTAATAAAAAATTCGGGAAATTAAATTACATAGATTCTTCAGCTTCTTCAGTAGGAGAAATTATTTATGATTTGATTAAATTTATAAATTTAGATTTATTAGATGAAAAAATATCTACCTGCTTATATACAGCTATAATTACTGATACAGGATCATTTAGATATTCAAATGTTAGTTCAAAAACATTCAGCGTAGTTTCTGATTTAGCTTCCCAAGGGATAAAACCAAATTTAATTGCAGATAATATTTATAATAGAAACACCTACTCTGGATTAAAATTATTAGGAAAAGCCCTTTTAACTTTAGAGGTGGATAAATCTAATTATGTTTCATGGTTAACTATTACCCGAGATATGTTAAATAATACTGAAGCAAATGATGAGGAAGTAGAAGGGATAATTGATATGGCTAGAACTTTAGAGAATACTGAAGTCTCAATCTTATTTAGAGAAACTAAAGATAATAAAATAAAAGTTAGTTTTCGCTCTAAAGGAGATTTTAATGTAAATAAATTTGCTGGTAAATTTAATGGGGGTGGCCATCCAAATTCGTCCGGTTGTGTATGTTCAGGGAAAATAGCTGAGGTTAAAGAAAAAATTCTTTCCGAATTATTTAAAAAATCTAAGTTTTATAAAAAATAATGAATGGCATTTTAAATATTTTTAAACCTAAAGGAATTAGTTCATTTCAAGCTGTAAAAGAAGTTAAGAATATCTTAAACATTCCCAAAGCTGGACATGCAGGAACATTAGATCCTTCTGCTTCAGGTATTTTGTTGGTTTGCATTGGCCAAGCTACTAAAATTGTTGAGTTCTTAGTAGATTTAAAAAAATACTATCAAGGAGAAATGATCTTGGGTATAAGTACTGATTCCCAAGACTCGGAAGGGAATATTATTCAAAGAAAGAAAGTCAAAAATGATATAGATGAAGAAAGGATTAAAAGAATATTCCTGAAATATAAAAATATAAATAGCCAGATACCTCCAATGTTTTCTGCAACTCATTATAAAGGAGAAAGATTATATCGTCTTGCTCGCCAAGGTATAGAAGTAAAAAGGAGTCCTAAAAAAATTAAAATATATAAATTAAATTTACTAAATTTTAATCAAAAGATGAACCACCCAATTATTAAATTCGAAGTTGTCTGTTCAAAAGGCACTTATATCAGAACATTATGTAACGACATAGGTAATGAATTAGGTTGTGGGGCATACTTATCCAATTTGGTAAGAAAAAAAATAGGATATTTTAACCTTGAAGATTCTATAAATTTAGATGCATTAAAGAAAGAAAAAATATTAGAAAAAAAATATTTTATTAGTATCGATTCTGCCCTTAAAGGATTAAATAATATAACCGTAAGGAATGAAGTAATTAAAACTGTTCTGAATGGCGGGAGTATATCAAATGAACAAATTACTACAAATACCAAAATATCTAAAATAGGAAGAAGCAAATTTATAAAAATATATGATCTAGAAAATAATTTATTATCCATCGGTATTCCAATTAAAAAAAATGAAAAAGAGCTAATATTTAAACCAATAAAAGTTTTTAGAAATCTTTAATTATTTCAATTCAAACAACAATAATTAATTATGAAAATTGTAAGATACTCAAGAAATATAAAGTTGCCTAAAAAAAGCCACTATATAGCTTTAGGTGTATTTGATGGTGTACACTTAGGTCATCGAAAATTAATTAAATTAACAGTTAATAAAGCTAAAAAAAATAAGGGGATAAGTATTGTGGTAACTTTCGATCCTCATCCTGACCGAATAATTATTCCAGAAAATAATGCTTTTTTGTTAACTACTCTAAAAGAAAGAATAAACTTAATTAAAGATTTAGAGGTGGATATTTTTCTTATTATTAAATTTAGCAAAATTTTGAGTAAAATGTCACCTAAAGACTTTATAGTTAAAATTTTAGTCAATAGCTTACAAGTAAAAGAACTTTTTGTAGGTTTTAATTATAAATTTGGTTTTCAAGGAAAAGGAAATGTAGATTGTTTAAAAGGATATGGTAAGATTTATAAATTTAAAACCAGTATATTAAAACCAGAAGTTATAAATAAAACCATCATTAGTAGCACTATAATTAAAGAATATATTAGATTGGGAGATACTAAAAAAGCGAAAAAATTATTGGGGCATAATGTGATAATTTCAGGAAGAGTGATCTCTGGAAAGGGAAGAGGAAGAAAATTATTAAATTTTGCTACAGCTAATATTGAGATACCATTAGAAAAAATACTTCCTGCTAACGGAGTATATTTAGTTGAGATCAATATTGATAATCAAAAATATTATGGTTTAATGAATATAGGTATTAAACCTACTTTTAAAGAAAAAAATAAGACGGTAGAAGTTCATATTATAAATTTTAATAAAAGTATTTATAACAAAGTAGTTAATATTAATATATTACAAAAAATAAGGAATGAAAAATACTTTAACCATCCAGGTTTATTAAAGAAACAGATAGAAGATGATATTTTAATAGCCAGTAAAATAATTGTTAAACGAAATAATAAATTAGATTAGCATAACAGTTTGGACAGTTTTTTTCTTAACTATATACTATATACTCGATGCTCGATACTAATTTTAAGTTGAAGGGTCTAATTGTTTATGATAAAATATAGAAGATATAATATTTACAAATAAGATTATACTTGAATAAAAAATAAAAAGGAGATAATGACATGGTTTTTGTTAAAGGAGAAAAGGAAG
>Ga0315284_10001258_pt1 | contig 36106 bp, 27 predicted proteins | sample YL17G09_16_MG_FD_203696 | JGI IMG/M metagenome (GOLD analysis project Ga0315284, IMG submission 203696) | Sediment microbial communities from Yellowstone Lake, YNP, Wyoming, USA - YL17G09_16 | ecosystem: Environmental > Aquatic > Freshwater > Lake > Sediment | place: USA: Wyoming | collected...
AGCAACAAGGTTCTCATGGATACTCCTCCTGGAAGCGCCGCTCGACAAAAGGATAGGCGAATCCTTATTGCCTAGACGGTGGCTTCCTTGTGATGTACCTTCCCGTCGAGCCGTTTCCTTGCCCAGATTCGCCCTTGAGCGGGGACGAAATGCTAGCCTGGAACAAATTCGCGGATCGACAAGAGGCCGTCTTATGAGCCACTCTCCTGTAAAGAACCCGGGAGCACCGTCACTGTGTTCGTACACAAACGGCTTCGACTTGTCCGAAGGCTGAGCCGGCCTTCGTTCGCCTGGTCGATACAACCAGACGGAACTCACTCCCGATTGTCTTCTCATAATAGCCGCCTATCCCGAAACTGTCAACCCGTAAAGCCAATCATTTACGAAAAATTCAAAGTCACTTAAACCGTGGCACGGCGGGCGGGTCGCACATGCGTATCACGGCCGCCCAGGCCGTGATGGCAGGGCCAGGATGCCCTTGCGACGCATGGGCAAGATGTCCGTGCCACGGCCACATATGCAGGTCGGCGGGGGGGTCAGTCGCGCCGACTTAAAAGATCATTGGCCATATCACCGGCTTCTTGGACGGCCATCCAAACGGACGTGTCGGCAGTGGCTCATTCTCCCGCTGTAAAACCTCGTTGGCGATTCCCGCCCGGATAAAGCAGGCCTGGGCCACCGCGACGATGGGGGCGGTCACCACAGCCGAAGGCCGATGCTCCGATCACCGGCCCAACTAGCCTGATTTTCACACCGATCCTCGGCGGACTGCATCATCGGTATCAGCGGGTGACGGCGTAGCAGCAGGGGAGATGGGCTATTCTGCTCTGGGCCGACCAGACCAGTCTGCGATGCTGCAGGCCTTCCATCGCTTCACCGCAACATCCAGCTGAAGACGATCAAGCATCAGCCTCCGACCTTGCCAGCTTTGCCTGCTAAGGCTTGTCCGAAACGTGCTGTTCGTCTCAGCCAAAGAGGCAGATGGGGTTTTTCGGGGGGACAACCGACCTACGGCTTCCCCTCGACGCCTGCGACCTCTACGACGGTCCGACCTGCCGCTGGACAGCCTATCTCGGCACCCCGGGGCCATCTGCCTGAACCGTTCGCCTCGGTGGCTCTTGGCCCAACAAGTAGAGCATCGTTTGAGCTGCACTACGGTTCCGAGTAACCTGCCGCCTGGCGTCGATACAGCGAAGCGTATCTGCCGCCAAGTTGCATGAGTCTCTTGTGGCTGCCGCCTTCAACAATCCGACCATCTTCCAGGACGATGATCCTGTCGGCCATGCGAACGTTCGACAAGCGATGAGAGATCAGGATTGTAGTCTTGCCGCAGGTCAGTTCGCTGAACCGACTGAAGGTTTCATACTCCTGCTTGGCATCCAGCGAAGCCGTCGGTTCGTCCAAGATCAGGATCTGCGAGTCTCGGAAAAAGGCTCGCGCCAAAGCCACCTTTTGCCACTGGCCGATCGATAGTTCATATCCGTCGTCAAACGCTTTGCCCAGCATCGTCTCCCATCCATGGGGCAGCTGCCTGATGACGGTGCTGGCGCCGCTGAGGTCGGCCGCGGCTATGATCCGCTCTTCATCCTGGAAACTCTCGATATTGCCGAGCGCGACGTTCTCTCGGGCCGTTAACGAGTATCGCTGGTAGTCCTGGAAGATCACCCCGATCCGGTCTTGCCAATCGGACGGGGCTACCTTGCGCAAGTCTACCTGGTCTACCATAATCCGGCCGGAGCTGGGGTCGTAAAGTCGCGACAGCAGCTTGACGAGAGTCGTCTTCCCGGCACCGTTTTCCCCGACGATCGCCAACTTCTCGCCGAGCTTGATCGTCAGCGAAATGTCTTTCAGCACATCGTGACTACAGCCGGGATACCGGAAGCATACGGACTCAAGCCTGATGCCTTTCTCGATGCGATCAGGAAGCCTGACCGGGGTAGCGGGAGCGACCACCGTCGGCTGAAGCCTCAAGAGATCGAAGAGGTCGGTTACGTACAAGTTGTTTTCGTAGAACCCGGTAGCGGAGCGGAGGACGGCGTAGACGCTGCTTTGGGCACTGTCGATTGCCATGATGAACGCGAACAGGCTGCCCAGAGTCACGATCGGATTGATCAGGGCCTGGTGTGTGGCGAAGCCAATGAGTGCCAGGCTGCCGAGGATTTGAACCGCGAGCCCTGCAAACCCCAAGAGGGCTCGTTTCCTCCAGAGCAGTTGCTCCTCGCCGAGAAACCTTCCGGCGAAGCCTGTCCATCGAGCGAGGAAGTGTGGCCCGATGCCGAAAAGTCGGATCTCCTTGACCGCATCAGTCGAACTCAGCAGGTCGCCATAATAACGCATTCGCCTGCGGTCCTGTGTCTGGCGCTCCTGGAGGAACCACCCGGCCAGCCCGAGTCTCGCGTCGATCAGGAATGATGGCAGCACCATCGCAACTATGGCTGGGACGACCCACCAACCTAGGCCAGCGAGCATAACCGCGTAGCCAGCCAACACTGCCAGTCCAGTGATGCCGTGGATCACAGACGACATGATGGCAAAAGGCCTGAACGAGATGCCCTCTCTGGCACGGTGCAGCTTGTCAAAGAACTCGGTCGTTTCAAAGAAGCCGAGGTCCAGCGCCGTCGTCTTCTCAAGAATCCTGCTCTCGATGTAACAGGCAAGCCGTGACTCTGTCACGCGTTCCAGGTATTGCCGAGACATCTCAAGAGCCCATTGCATCAATCGCAGTCCCGAGGCCAGGAGGAAGAAGACCAATACCGTGTATCTGCCTGCTTGTTCACTCCCAGCCAGCCATGTCTGGACGCCATCGATCATCTTCTTGATGGTGTACAAATAAAGCACAGGCACGGGGCCCGACAAGAGAGCCACCAGGGGAATCGCCACCATCCCGACGGGATAGGCTCGTCTGATCAAGCTGAGTACCCGCGGAGTCTGCTTGAAGGCGGCAATGGCGGTCGCGATCATGCTTTGCGCGGGGTCATGCTTGGGACTGGCGGCTGTATCGTTGTTATTCATAGGTCTCCTCATTCTTTCGGTCGACGTGATGGCGGAAGCCATTCACAGTGGGGCAAGTAAACGAGCGCTACGAGACTATCGCTTGGCGATGTCTCCACTCCAGCATCGAGGCGGGCCAGCAGCCCGATGAGATGAAATGTTAAAGGATCATGCTGATATAGAGCATATCCGACACGGACGTGTCTGTCAAATGGATCTCTCCATACGACTGCTTGCTTGCCCAGTCAGCGGGCGTGGCTGTCCTCATCGCTGAAACCGGCGGTATTCCGCCCGAAACCGCCGGACGTTGGGCTCCTCGGGGTCCGCGTAGTCTTCGAAACGCACTTCCTCCAGGCCCGCGCTCAGGATCGGGTAGAAATCCTCTCTCGCCAAAAGCCAGTGCAGACCTGCGGATGCCGGCTCATGCTTGTCGCGACCTCGACAAATGATCAGAAGGCTCCCGCTCGGACGAACCAATTGGGCGATGCATCGCATGGCCAATGGCTGCATATGCGGCGGAAGAACCTGTAACGTGTAAGACTCCAGTACGAAATCAAAACTGCTTGCCCAGTCCTTGGGGAGGCCAAAGAGGTCGGCTACTTGGTAGTCCACGGATGAAGAGGGGAAACGCCGGCGCGCCGCTGCGATTGCCGTTGGAGCTATATCGAAAGCGACAATGTCGAATCCAGCTACGCTCAGGGCCTCTGCGTCGTCCCCCAACCCACAGCCGACCACGGCGGCCCGCTTACCCGTTCCGTTCAGCTTTGCGGCTTCAGCCCAGGCAAGCAGGTTGGGGTTGGGCCTCAAGTCAGCCCATGGTACCTGGTGGAGGTCGTCGCCCGCTTGGCGGTAAACTTCCTCAAACCAGCCAAGGAAATCCCCTCTGCTCGCATAACTACGAGCCAGTTGCCTGGCGTGTTCCCGAGTATCGCTCACAACTCTCCGTAGGGTTAGCTTGTCCCCATGCGCTGGACAGTTTCCAGCCTGGAATAAGGTGGAACTGTCGCCATGGGTAACGTTACCGCTGCTGTTGCGGAGGGAGCCCGAAGGGCGACCAGAGCAACAGCAGCACGCGCGGCGACGGAACGCCCGCCACGTGTCTCGATTCTATCTCGCCTCGCCGTCCGCACAAGACGATTTTCGCCCTTGTAGGCGACCGCTCGAAATGTCCCTTGTCGGTCGTGCAGGCCGGCGTCGGTGCGGTCCGAGCACTCGGTGAGGAAGGTGTATGTGCCTGCCTTGGGGGCAGCGAATCGAAAGCGCCAGCCTTTATCTCCGGCCCAGAAGGCTGGCAGGCGCCAACTCCGCCCGCCAGGCCCGGTGACGATGACGTCCACCTCGACTTCCGCAAACGGGTTTTGGCGGTCCTTACGTGAGACGAAACGCCATTGGCCCACCCGGTTTGTCGCTAAGGTCCTGCTCGGCATATCGATTGTCCTTCCTCATACATAATAATCTTTTGTCTTCCTCCGGGAAATACGGTTTATTTACAAGGTCCGATAATATATGTTATGTGACGTTCCGCGCGGGCCGGAAAAAAACAACGGGGATGGATAGGGAGACCAACCTTTCGAATATCCGTGGGATGGGTCGTTGGCTGTTATTGTCCAGCGGGCCACGTCTTGACAGGCTTGAGACCCAAATCGGCCAGCATGGTCAGGTCGTCGGAGATGCTCCTTCCGCTGGTGGTCAGATAGTCGCCCACCATCAGGCTGCTTGCCCCGGCCTGGAAGAGCCAGCTTTGTAGGTCGCGGAGGTTGACCACCCGGCCGCCGGCGATCTTGATGTCGGCCTTCGGCATGGCCAGGCGGAACATCGCCACGATGCAGAGGATCTCCATCGGCGGCAGAGGCTTGATGTGTTCCAGGGGCGTCCCCGGGATCGGATGGAGGAAATTCAGCGGAACGGCGACGGGCTGTACCTCGTCACGGATGGTCAGGGCCAACTCGATGCGATCCTCCCAGGTTTCGCCCAGGCCGAAGATCCCGCCACAGCATACGTCGAGTTCGGCGGATCGGGCGGCATGGAGAGTCCGCAAGCGGTTGTCGTAGGTATGCGTGGTGACCATAAACGGGAAGAACCGCCTCGAGGTTTCCAAGTTGTGGTGGTAGCGGCGGAAACCGGCTGCCGCCAGCCGTCTTGCCTGGTCGAGACTGATTTGACCGAGGGACGCGCAGAGGTCGATTCGTGCCTCCGGGCACTTGTCGATCGCCGTGGCGGCATCGATGACGGCCTGGATATCGACATCCGAAGGCTGCCGACCTGAGTTTACGATTCCGATGTTGGCCACGCCGTTACGACAGGCGTCGCGTGCGGCTTGGGCGATGGCGGTGGTGGGAGTCCGTTTGGCCTTGCCTTCCTGTCCGCAGGAGGCCCCCGCCGGCCAGGCCAGCGATTGCGCGCACCACTTGCAGTCCTGGGCGCAGCCGCCGAGTTTTCCCGGCACGATGGAGCAGAGCTTGACGCATCGACTGAAGTGGGCTTGTCTCACCCTACCGGCCCAGTAGAGCAGTTCTTCGACGTTTCGGTTGCCTTGCTCGATGAGCGCCAGGAGATCGTCGCGTTGGAGGTTCACTCCAGTTTCCGCGCGGCGGGCGAGTTTGGCGACGGTGGAGTCCACGCCTTGGGGAATTTCAATCCAGGTGGGTGCGCCGGGCGTTCTTGAAGGCGATGGCGCAGATGGCCAGCAGCCCCACGACCGAGCAAACGTACGCCTGCCAGGGGATGCTGCGTTCCAGCACCGGGGCGGAGTATCCGTCGCCGTTTTGCGCCGCGGCAGCGGCTGCAACCGCCAGGATCGTCAGGATGGTCCAATGTGTTTTCCGGGTAATCATGCTCGTCAGGGTGATTATACGCGCCGGGGGTTGTAAGGGAAAGCCAAACCCTAGCCGCCCAGGCCTTTCAGTTCTCGGATTGGAGATGCTCACGAAGGTCACGAAGAACTTAAATCGCGCGGTGGGGCTCCGTCCCACCGCGATAACTTTGTTTCTCCGTGACACTTCTGATTAAAACGGTACCCATACCCAGCCCAAACAACGAACCTAAGCCGACTCCAAAATCGATGAACGTCCACATTAATCCCGACCAGATGGGCGGCATCCCAAGGAAAGAAAGGATGATCCCTAACCACGTTCCGTCAGGAATACTCCCAATAGTCCTCATCCAATTCAATGAGTTGCCTGCCATTTCGAAGGTAATTGTGAACGCTCGACCAGGGGTATTGTTCCGCGCTATCGACCAATTCCGCGCGAACGGGATTCCCGTGGATATACTTCAGTACTTGTGATAATTCACGCGACGTCTGGATGCGATTATCGTCATATCGCCGCTCCCACAAAGGCGAACCGTCCGGTTTGGAACTGTTGCGGTTGCTGGTCCACGTCTTGAAATCTCGCATCAACTCGCCAAGCGAGCATCGATCCGTCAATCCAAGCACCAGGTGAACATGGTTGTCCATGACGACGAAGCCCAGGAGTTTCATGCGACCGGCGATTCGCAGGAAAGCCAGAGATTCCAGAATGCTTCGCTTGTCCTTTTCGGACCGCAGATAGATAGAAGGATCGCCCCGCCGCGCAATATCAATGCGGTGTTTTACTGGTTCCGTGTTCCGCGTTCCAGGTTCCGAATGTCATAAGAATCCGGCGATGTCCCGGGCGGCCTTGGCGAAGACCGCCGAGGGCATGGTGACCGTCTGCCACTTGGCGCTGCGCGGGGCCGCCGCGGCGACATACTCGGACAAGTGGATGGCCACGAAGGCGTAGTGCTTGCCCCGGAAGAAATGCACGTCCGAGAAGGGCGACCGCTGTGGCGGACCTTGCAGCCAGTAGGCGAACACAAGCGTGGCGATGAAGTCGCTCCCGAAGACGTTCTGCCACTGCCGGAGGCCTTCGATGTCCTGGCGGGTGATCCAGTTCTCCCACAGCCGCGTCTTGGTCGCCTTGCGGGAAGGGGGCGTATTGGCGAACTTGCGCCCCTTGACGTCCACCAGCAGGTTAGGACCGCTGGAACTGTAGACCAGGAAGTCGAAGCTTTTGATGGAGGCTCCGGCGAAGATGGCCTTCTTGGCCTCATCGACGGCGACATAAGGCCAGCCCTTGGCCCTCAGATAGTCTTCAAATGCGGCTTCGTAGTGTATGGTTCGATTGGCCATCGACCCCAAGGCCCACAACGACGACTTTCGCCGTCTACATCGGCTTGTCGAGGAATTCCGCCAGCGGGCGGTCTTGTTGGTCCCCGCTGGAGAGGTTTTTTACGGTTACGACATCCTGTTTGACGATCACCGCGCTGGCCGCCCCCCGCCGGTTGGCTTCCTTGAGTTGCTTGCCCAGGGGCTGGCTCTTGTAGCTGAAATCCGCCGACAGGCCGGCCCGCCGCAAGACCCCCACCACCTTCAATACCTTGTCCAACTGCCCTTGCGATCCCTCGACGACGAAGAAGTCCAGGCGTGGATTCCGCAGGTCTGCCGGCAGCTTGCCTCTTTCCTCCAACAGGATTCCCAGCACCACGTCGCCCATGCCGAAACCCGTCCCACCGACCTTGGGACCGCCCAGGACCTCCAGCAGGTTGTCGTAGCGCCCTCCACCGGCAACCGCGCGAAGCGACTGGTCGCGGTCGAAGACCTCGTAGACGATGCCCGTATAGTACGCCAGTCCGCGGACGACGTTGGCGTCGTACCGGCACCAGTCGGCCACGCCGAAGTCCTCCAGGCCCCTGGCGAATCGCTCCAGATCGCGTTGCGCGGCGACGATCTCCGGGTCGGCTTGTATCCCCACCAAGCCGGCCAGTTGGTCGGCTGAGATGCCCGTCGGGTTGTCGATTTGGAGGAATCGCAGGATGGCTTGGCGGGCCTGCCCATCAGGCACGGCCTTGGCGAGCATTTCGGCGAAAGCCTCCTCGGGTACCTTGGCCCGCTTGTCCAGCACGGCTAGGACAGCCGGGACATCCGCGGCTGTTACTCCCACGGCGGCCAGCACCCGGCTGGTCAGCGCCCGGCTGGAATAGCGGACCGCCACCTCCCCCGCCGTCAGGCCCAGCTCCCGTAACGCGTCGATGGCCACGAAAACGCATTCCGCGTCGGCCAGCGGCGAGTCCTCGCCGATAATGTCGATATTCCACTGAAAGAACTCGCGGAGGCGGCCTTTCTGGGGGTTCTCGGCCCGGCAGAGGCGCGGGACGGAGAACCACTTGATAGGCCGGGGCAGCGCGTTGATCCGGGCGTTGACCATGCGCGCCAGCGCCGGGGTGATCTCCGGCCGAATGGCCAGGTTGCGTCCGCCGCGGTCGGTGAAGCTGAAGAGCTGCTCGGCGATTTCCGGCCCGCTCTTGGCGGCGAAAAGGTCCAGGTACTCGAAGATGGGCGAGTCATACTCCTCGAAGCCGTTGCGCAGCGAAACCCTCCGCCATGCGTCGGTGATCCAGTTCCGCAGACGCATCGCGTCGGGGTAAAAGTCCCGCGTTCCCTTGACGGCTTGAAAGCTCATGGGCTGTCCGTGTTCCCGCCAGGAGACCGACGGCAAATCCCGCCGCCGGCCTTCCGCCTGGCGGGGCGGATTATACGGTCCATCGCCTGGTGGTAACAAGCCTTCCGATTTGGTCGGCATCTTTCTTGATTGATCCTGCCCCCCCTGCCGATATAATGCCCGTCGTAGGCTCCCCCGCGCGGGCACGCAGCCGACCAGAGGAAACATGCGGATGAAGCGGAACATTTTTTGGGCTTTGTGCAACCGGCCCGAAGTCTCCGGCCGCTTCCTTCGCGCGGGCATTATCGTTATCGTAGGCCGCGGGCCTTAGGGCACTGCTCGTCAACTTTGGGCGGCGGCCCTGAGGCGATGAGCTTCAGGGTTTTTTTGTATCCACACGGAGAACGGCCATGACCCAGACAAACAGGGACGATCCCGCCCGGCGGGTGGAGATATACGACACGACGCTGCGCGACGGCACGCAGGCCGAGGGCGTCAGCCTTTCCCTCCAGGACAAGCTGCTGATCGCCGAGGCCCTCGACGGGCTTGGGGTGGACTTCATCGAGGGCGGCTACCCGCTGTCGAACCCCAAGGACGAGGCGTTTTTCGCCGAGATTCGCAAGCGGACGCTTCGCAACGCCGTCGTGGCGGCCTTCGGGATGACCCGCCGCAAGGGCCTGCGGGCGGCCGACGACGAGGGCATGAAGGCCCTGCTGGCCACCGAGGCCCCCGTGGTCACCCTCGTGGGCAAGACCTGGGACATGCACGTCCGTGAGGTGCTTCGCGTCAACGAGGACGAAAACCTGGCCATGATCCGCGACTCGGTGGAACTGATGGTCCGCGCCGGGCGGCGGACGATCTACGACGCCGAGCATTTCCTCGACGGCTGGCGGGCGAACCCCGATTTCGCCCTGCGGACGCTCCGCGCCGCGGTCGAGGCCGGGGCCGACTGCCTGGTGCTCTGCGACACCAACGGAGGCGCCCTGCCCGAGCAGATCATCGAGTGCGTGGAGGCCGCCAAGGCCGCCCTTCCGGGTGTGCCGCTGGGCATCCACTGCCACAACGACGGCGACTTGGCGGTGGCCAACAGCCTTGCCGCCGTCGCCCACGGCGCGCGTCATGTCCAGGGAACCATCAACGGCATCGGCGAGCGATGCGGCAACGCCGACCTGACGGCGATCATCCCAAACCTGGTTGTCAAATACGGTTATCGCTGCCTTCGCGAGGGCACATTGTCGCGTCTCACCGAGGTCAGCCGGTTCGTCTACGAGTCGGCCAACCTCAATCTGCGCGAGTACCAGCCGTTCGTGGGCGCCTCGGCATTCGCGCACAAGGGCGGAATGCACGCCCACGCCATCGCCCGCAACACCGCCACCTACGAACACGTCGATCCGGCGGTGGTGGGCAACCGCCGGCGAGTGGTGGTCAGCGAGCTTTCCGGCATGAGCAACATCGCCGCCAAGGCCCACGGGAAATTCAAGATCGCCGACGACAAGAACGCACAGAAGCGCATCCTCCAGGCTCTGATGGAATTGGAAAATCAGGGCTACCAGTTCGAGGCCGCCGAGGCCAGCTTCGAGGTGCTCATCCGAAAGACCCTGGGGGGCAACTGGTACCGCAACCTCTGGGAGCTGGACCACTACCGCTGCGTGATCTCCCGACAGAACGGGCTGCCGCCCAACACCGAGGCCATCGTCAAGATGATCGTCGGCGGCGAGGTCAAGCACACGGTGGCCGAGGGCAGCGGACCGGTGGACTCGCTCTACCAGGCCCTCCGCGCGGCCTTGCGGCAACATTACCCCCAGGTGGACGACCTGCACTTGGTGGACTACAAGGTACGGGTGGTCAACACCTCCGCCGAGACGGCCGCCAAGGTCCGCGTCGTCATCGACTGGCGCGACGCCGTCGACGAAGCATATTTCGGGTCCGTCGGCGTCAGCGAGAATATCATCGACGCCTCCTGGCTGGCCTTGGTGGACGCGGTGGAGTACAAGCTCCTGAAAGTGCTGGAGAACCTCTGACCATGCCAAGCGAACTGGCCAAGGTGTACGATCCCAAGGCGGTGGAGGCGGAGATATCCCGCCGTTGGGAGCAGGCCGGCGCCTTCCGGGCCGACACGGCCAAAGAAGGTCCGAAATACTGCATCGTCATGCCCCCTCCCAACGTCACGGCCGCACTGCACCTGGGCCACGCCCTCAACAACACCCTCCAGGACGTGCTGATCCGCTATCGCCGCATGAACCAGTTCAACACCCTCTGGATGCCCGGGACCGATCACGCGGGCATCGCCACACAGACGGTCGTCGAAAAGCGGATCCTCGCCGAGGAAGGCAAGCGGCGGACGGATTTCTCGCGAGAGGATTTCGTCGCGAGAATCCAGGCATGGAAGGACGAGTACGAGGCTCGCATCATCCAGCAACTCAAGGCGATGGGCTGCTCCTGCGACTGGCCGCGGACGCGGTTCACGATGGACGAAACCTGCGCCGCTGCCGTGCGTGCGGCGTTCTTCAAGCTCTTTTGCGACGGGCTGATCTACCGCGGCAAGCGGCTGGTGAACTGGGACCCGGCCACCCAGACGGTTCTAGCCGACGACGAGGTCGAGCACGAGGAGGTCGCGGGACATTTCTGGTACCTCCGGTATCCGCTGACGGTGGCGGTGGACCTGGGCGACGGCCAGCGCGTCACGCACGTCACCGTCGCCACCACCCGGCCGGAGACGATGCTGGGCGATACCGCCGTGGCGATGAACCCCGCCGATCCGCGGGCCAAGCGCCTGGTTGGCAAAAAAGTCCGCCTGCCCATCGTCGGCAGGGAGATTCCCATCATCGCCGACGAGCACGTCGTGCTGAGCGCCCCCGACAGCCAGGACGAGAAGGCCCGCTTCTCGACGGGTTTCCTGAAGGTCACCCCCGCCCACGACCCCGACGACTGGGCCATCGGCCAGCGGCACGGATTGGCCGTCATTAACGTCATGGCCCCGGATGGCACGATCTCCGACCGCCACGGCTGGACGGACTGGGGGCAGATCAAGAATCCCGACGTTGAGAATCTCATCGGCATGGACCGCTTTGAGGCCCGCGAGGCCGTCGTGGAATTCTTCCGCAAGGAATGCCTGCTGGAGGAGGTCCGCCCCTACACCCACCAAGTCGGCCACAGCTATCGAAGCGGCGTGCCCATCGAACCGTATCTGTCCGACCAGTGGTATATCGCGGTGAAAAAACCGATCCCCGGCCGCGAGACGTCAACCTCCTCGCGCGAGTTGGTCGATAAACAAGGCCTTCTGCGTGGAACGGATGTGCCGGCTACGTCGCTTGCCGGCCTAGCCCTGGCCCCCCTGCTGGACGGGAGGCTCAAGTTCATCCCCGACCGTTACGCCCGCAATTACCAATCCTGGCTGGAAAACCTCCGCGATTGGCCTATCAGCCGACAACTTTGGTGGGGACACCAAATACCGGTTTGGTCACTTATGTACAGCCCTGCCTACTGGGGGGGGGACCAAGAACTTAAGAAGAGGCGAGCCACAGCGATTAACCAGTTCTTCACTGTCTGTGGTATTGCAGATGAAATCGTTATCCGGAGTTCAGAGCAACTTGTAGAGGGAATCTTTCCAGATTACGTATGCGCACTCAGCCCAAAGGCCGAAAAGGCGCTCGATTTAATAGGAAGGATTCTTGCCCATAAGTCGGGAACAGGGCGGAATACTGTTCGACAAAATGTGGCAGACAACGCTGAGTTAGAAGCGGAGTTTGGAGAAGATGCTCTTCAGAGTATCGTGAGACTTCGTGAGTTTGTCAGGACCGTTCGTCGCGACGAGGACGTCTTGGACACCTGGTTTTCCTCGGCGCTTTGGCCGTTTTCAACGATGGGCTGGCCCGCTCAGACGGCGGAACTGAAGCGATACTACCCCGGCGACGTGCTGGTGACTGCTCGTGAGATCATCACCTTGTGGGTCTCGCGTATGGTGATGATGGGCCAATACTGCCTGGGCGACATCCCGTTTTCGGAAGTCTTCATCCACGCGATGATCCAGGACGGGCAAGGCCGCAAGATGTCCAAGAGCCTGGGCAACGGCATCGACCCGCTGGATGTCATCGACAGCCACGGGGCCGACGCGCTGCGATTCACCCTGGTGAGCATGACTACCCAGACCCAGGACGTCCGCATGCCGGTGGAGACGATGAAGCTGCCCGACGGGCGAGTGGCCAACACCAGCCCCAAGATCGACATCGGTCGCAACTTCTGCAACAAGCTATGGAACGCCTCGCGGTTCGTGATGACCAACCTTCATGGCCAGCCGGCCTGGAGCGATGTCCGCGTCGGCGACGACCTAGCCGACACGTGGATACTCAGCCGCCTCAACGCCACCATCCGCGACGTCACCGAGGCGATCGATGGCTTCCGCTTCAACGAGTTGGCCGAGGCGATCTACCACTTCCTGTGGGACGACTTCTGCGACTGGTACCTGGAGATCGCCAAGGCCCGCATCAACGCCGCCCAGCACCAGCCCAAGGCCGTCCTGGCCCACTGCCTGGACGTGCTGCTGCGCCTCCTGCACCCGGTGGCGCCGTTTGTCACCGAGGCGATCTGGCAGAAGCTCAACGAAGTCTCCCCCGCTCGCGGTCCGGGCGACGAGCCGGCGGAGAGGTTACTCGCCACGGCGGAGTGGCCCAAGGCCGACGCGCGGGCGATTCACCCGGCCGCCGAGAAGGACTTCATCCTGCTGACCGACCTGATCCGCCAGATCCGCAACGCCAGGACGGAACACAATGTGGCCCCGGGCAAGAAGGTGGCTGTTCGGGTCGAGGCCCCCGCCGCAGAGGCCCAGACGATCGCACGCAACGTCGAACTGATGAAATCACAGGCCCAACTCTCGGAGGTGACTTTCTCCACCGAGGCGGCAGCCCCCCCCGCCGATGCAGCCGTGGTGGCCGCGGGCGGCTTGAAACTCTACGTCCTGGACATCATCGACCGGCCGGCCGAGATCGCCCGACTCACCAAGCAGGCCGAGACGCTGCGGCGAGGCATCGCCTCCATCGAGGGCAAGCTGTCTAACGCGGGTTTCCTCGCCAAGGCCCCCGCCGAGGTGGTGGAGTGTGAACGACAGCGGTTGACGTCGCTTCAGACAGACCTCTCGGCCGTCGAAACGGCTCTACGCTCGCTGCAAGGCTGCCCCCCCCCCGGCCGAGACGCTTGACTTACTTCTGGGACTCCCGCGCGGCGGCCTTGGCGCGGCAGTCGTCGATCACTTCCCTGGGAATCATCCGCAGCGCCAGCAGGACCAGGCCGGGAACGATCACGACGTCGTCGAGGTGGCCCAGGACGGGGATGAAGTCGGGGATGATGTCGAAGGGCAGCAGCAGGTACCCCACCGCCATCGCCAACAGCCATCTGGCCAGCCGGGGCGTGCGAGGGTCCTTCATCGCCAGCCGGTAAACGGCGACCTCGCGCTTGACCGTCTGGGCCACGGATCGCATTCTGACCGACCAAGTGGGGCGTTGGGGCATGGGGCAATTAAACCTCCAAGGCGGCCATCTGTAAATCATCTCGCCTGGAAGGAACGGGATACGGCCTAAAGACATTCCTCCGCCGATGCCGAATTTCCCCAGACCAAACTCAGGCTTGATCTTTGTGGCTGGAGGAGCTCAAGCGGCTTCGCAGACGCGACCAGAACCCCGGGGCCCTCAACCGTTGCGACAATTGTCGGATGTTGCTGTCTTTGGGGGCCATCGTCAGGGCCCGCGCCACGTAGCGGCGGGCGCGGGGAATCTGCCCCAGCCGCTGGTGCGCCAGGGCGAGGTTGTACAACGCCATAGGGTAATCGGGCTTAAGCTTCAAGGCACGGCGGCAGTGGCGGATGCCTTCCTTCAGCCGCTCCATCATGAAGAAGCTGACGGCCAGGTTGTGCTGCGCGTTGGCGTCGCAAGGACGTAGCCGGACCAGCCGGCGGAGAACCTCGTTGGCGCGGCGGACCTGCCGAGCCTCCAGCAGGAGCCTTCCGACCTCCTGGAGCCGCTCCGGGTCGTTTCCACACTGCCTTAGCTCATAGACCAGGTGCCGGGCGGCATCCTGAACACTGCCCTGACGCAGGAGCACTTCGGCCAGGCGGACATGCGCGCCGGGAAACTTGGGGTCGATCTGAAGCACCTTGCGATAATGTTCGGCCGCCGAGGCAAGTTTGCCCTTCCGCCAAGCCAACCGCCCCAGGCACAGATAGGCCGTGGCGTTGTCGCCGTCACGGTCCACGATGGCCTGGAATTGCCTGGCCGCCTCGGCGTCCAGGTTCATCTCCATCAGCAGTTGACCGTAGTCCAGGCGGATATCCAGGTCGCCCTCGTCGGCCTGCAACTCCGCCTGGTAGTGCCGCCGCGCCCGCGCCAGGTCGCCCTTGTCCCAGCAGGCCTCGGCGATGTGGAGGTTGGCGTAGGGATGGTTAGCGTCCAGGCGCAGCGCCTGCTCCCAGCAATCGATCGCCCGGTCGTAGAGACCTCGCGCGTAAAGGCTGCCGCCGATGTTGAAGTAGCAGGCGGGGCACTCCTCCTTGACCTGCCGGGCCATGTAGAACATCAATTCGGCCTTGTCGTGGTCGCCCATCTCCATGTAGGTGACGATGCGGTTGCAGTAGGACGGTTCATAGGAGGAGTCGATCTCCTCCATCCGGCGGAAATGTTCCAGGGCTTCGGCGTACTTGCCCAAGCGGGTCTGGTTGACGCCCAGACAGTTGAGCGTCTCCAGGTCGTCGGCGTCGATGGTCAGCGCCAGGGTGAAGGACTGGCAGGCGGCGGCGTAGTCTCCCATCGCCTCCAGGGTCAGGGCGAGGTTGAAATGCCAGGCAGGATTGTGCGGATGCACGGAGATAGCCGCGCGAAGCTCCGCAGCCGCCTCGGCCCAGCGCCCCTGTTCATACAACTGGTGGGCGCGATCCGCACGGGCCTCGGCGTCGATCCATTCGTTGGTCGGTTCGGTGTCCATTCTTTCAGACGTACGGCAGGTTTATCGACGGCGCCACCAGGTCGGTTGGTCAGACCGCCCTGCTCCCGTGGCGGATCCTTCGCGGGGCCTGGTTTGTCACGAGTTCTATTTTATGCCCTACCCGCTATTCTCGACAATACACAAAACGCCCCCAACCGCCAAACAAATGCGATTCCAACATCCCCAGGGATGTGTATCATTGCCTCGCATGGGCCTGGACGACTATCTCCTGCTGGACGACGCGGCGATGCTGGATCAGTGCGACGTGCACGTCTACCGGTCCTCCGGGCCGGGCGGGCAGCATCGCAACAAGGTCTCCTCGGCTGTGCGACTGCGCCACAGGCCCACCGGCGTCACGGCCCATGGCGACGACAGCCGCTCCCAACACGACAACAAGCGGATGGCCCTGCGGCGGATGAGGATGAACCTTGCCTGCTCGCTGCGCCGGCCTGCGGTATCCTGGGGCGCCGGCCTGCCCCCCATCGTCGCCGAATGCATCTTCACGCCGCGAGGGCGGGGCGAGTCGGCCCGCCAGAAGCTGGCCGTCGGCGTTAGAGACCACCGATTCTGGGCGGTGGCGGCGTTCGTGTTGGACGTCCTGGCGGACTGCCAGGGGCGAATGTCCGATGCCGCCGCGAGCCTGGGCATTTCCACGGGTAACCTGGGCTCGTTCCTGGAATCGGACCGCCACCTCCTGACGGCGGCGCAAGCCATCCGAAAGGCCCACGGGCATAAACCGCTGGTCTAAGCGCCGCGAACCCGTTCGGCTGAGGCTTCGACGGTGAGCTCAGCCGAACCGCTCACGGTCGAAGCCACGCGAACAAGACGAACAAAGAGAATGGAACCAGAAACAGGGTCCAATGTCGAATGACCAATGACAAATGCCCAATGGAAAAAGTTCGCGACGTTGGCGGCTCATATATTATAAGGTTGGAAAACAGCCGGATATTTAGCCGCGAACCCACGCGAACACACACGAACAAAAAAAGGAACACGGAAGAAAGTTTGCGGCTGGCATGAAGATAGGATGATTCAAGCCAAGCCCATCTTGATATTCGCCGCCGCGGCACTTACGATTCGCACGCAAAGACCGGGAGATCGCGATGGACCGGGTTGGATCGACATTGGGCGTAGCGATGGTCGGATGCGGCACCGTGGGCGGCGCGGTGGCGAGGCTACTCCTGCGGGACCAGGACATCCTCAAGGCTCGGTTGGGTCCGGGCCTGGAACTTCGCCACATCGTGGACGTGAATTTCGACCACGCCAGGCGGCTGGGGCTGGACGAGAGACTGTTTCGCACCAACCTGGATGAGGCGCTGCTGGACCCCGCCGTCGGCGCCGTGGTGGAATTGATCGGTGGGACGACCGTTGCCAGGAGCGTCATCGAGCGGGCCTTGTCCGCCGGAAAGTGCGTGGTGACGGCCAACAAGGCATTGTTAGCGCATCACGGCGTGGAGTTGTACGCCCTGGCTCGGCGCAACGGCTGCTGCATTGTTTTCGAGGCCAGTTGCGCCGGGGGCATCCCCATCATCCGTGCCTTGTGCGACGGCCTGATCGCCAACCGCATCGACGCCATCTACGGTATCGTCAACGGCACGTGCAATTCCATCCTGACGGCCATGACTCAGCGCGGGCAAAGCTACGCCGATGCCCTGGCGGCGGCCCAGCGCGACGGGCTGGCCGAGGCGGACCCCACGATGGACGTCTCCGGAATGGACTCGGCCCACAAACTGGCTATCATGGCCTCGCTGGCCTTTGGCGCGAGAATCCGACTGGAGTCGATCCCCGTCAGCGGGATCGATTCGCTCCAGCTCCGCGACATCTCCTACGGCCAGGAGTTAGGCTACGTCGTCAAGCTGCTGGCGATCGCCCAGCGGCGTGAGACGGGCCTGAGCCTCCGCGTCCGGCCGGTGTTCATCACCAAGGAACACCCGCTGGCGTGGGTGTCCGGACCGTTTAACGCCGTCAGCATCTACGGGCACGCCACCGGGCATACGATGTACTACGGGCGCGGCGCCGGAGGCATGCCGACGGCGTCGGCGGTGGTGGCTGATCTGTCGGCCGTGGCGATGGGCACCGCCCAACGGGCCTTCGAGCAGTTGGGCATCTGGCCGGACCTGGCGCCCCAGGCCAACCAGCTCCCCATCGACGAGGTGCGCAGCCGCTATTACATCCGCGTGATGGCCGAGGACCGCCCCGGGGTGCTGGCGCAGGTGGCGACGATCCTGGGACGGCACGGCATCAGCATCAGCTCGGTCCTCCAGCACGAGGCCTCCGACGGCGCCGCCTTGGCGACCGGCGTGCCGGTGGTCATCACCACGCATCGCTCGCAGGAAGGCAACGTGCGAACCGCCCTGGGCGAGGTCGACGCCCTGGAGGCGATCAAGGCCGCCAGCGTCTGCATCGGCATCGTGGACGAACATCCCGAACAAATATGAACGGGCCTCCGGGGAAAGTCCCGGCGGCCAATGGATGGAGCCAATGAAATACGCCATTATCATCCCCGACGGCGCCGCCGACGTCCCCCTCGACGAACTGGGCGGGCGGACCCCGCTGGAAGCGGCCAGGATACCCAACATGGACTGGATCGCCTCGCACGGCAAGTGCGGTTCGGTCCGCAACATCCCCGAGGGCATGAGCAGCGGATCGGACGTGGCGATCCTCTCGGTGATCGGCTACGACCCGCGGAAGTATTACACCGGACGCGCCCCCCTGGAGGCCGCCGCCCAGGGCCTCAAGATCGGCCAGGATGAATGGGTTTTCCGTTGCAACCTGGTCACCATCATCGACGATGTGATGGAAGACTACTCCGCCGGGCACATCTCCACCGAGGAGGCCGCGGCGATCATCGACGAACTGAACCGCACCCTGGCCGGAACGCACGTGCGGTTCTATCGCGGCGTCAGCTACCGCCACCTGATGACCTTCAAGGGGCGATGCGAGGTCAAGACCGTCCCGCCCCACGACATCCTCGGCAAAAAGATCACCGAATACCTGCCCACCGGCGTCGGATCGGACCTGCTGCGAACCCTCATCGACCGCAGCCGGGGCATCCTGACCGGACACGAGATCAACAACATCCGCCGCGACCTGGGCGAGAACCTCGCCACGGCCATCTGGCTGTGGGGACAAGGGCAAATGCCCCTGCTGCCCCCCTTCGCCGACCTCTACGGGATACAGGCGGCGGCCATCACCGCCGTGGACCTGGTCCGCGGATTGGCCAAGCTGATCGGCTGGGACTGCATCGAGGTTCCCGGCGCCACCGGATACGTCAATACCAACTACGCCGGAAAGGGCGCCGCCGCCGTGGCGGCACTGGACAAGTACGACCTGGTCTTCGTGCATATCGAGGCCCCCGACGAGGCCGGGCACAACGCCAACGTCGCCGACAAGGTGGCCTCCCTGGAGCAGATCGACGCGCATATCGTCGGACCGGTGCTCCAGCGCCTGCGCAGCGAAGGCGAGGACTGGCGCATCCTGGTACTGCCCGACCATCCCACCCCCTGCACCGTCCGCACCCACACTCCCCAGCCCGTTCCGTTCGCCATCGCCGGAAAACGCGTCGAGAGCGTCATCCACGAGCCGTTCAACGAAACCACCGCCGCCGCCGCCGACCTGCACATCGACAGGGGCTGCGAGATGATGGAGTATTTCCTGACCGTCCGCTAAGGCTTGAACAATCCTAGTCAGACAGGTCCAGTTGCGGGAGATGCGACAAGAATCGCGTGGGCCCCTGCCGGTGACCCGCATGCCTCGCCCGCTTGCGTCAGTATCGTTGTGGCTTTGGCCGGGCTACTTCCGCCGCCTCAGCAGCAGCCCTGAGCGGCGTCGAAGGGCCGCCAGCCCGCCCAAGGCAAGCAGCGACAGCGTGGCGGGTTCGGGGATAACTCGGGCTTCGTCTATTACACCTGGAAAATATCGAACACTGGGAGACGGCGCTCCCGCATCAACTTCATATGGATCAGAGTTAATGAACAATGGGAGATCGTTAGTTGCTATGCTTCTGGTTTCACCATAACTAGTATCGAGAACGCCATCAACGTACAATTTTACATTTCCGCTCGATAGACTGCTATCGTAAGTCGCCGCAATGTGATACCACTGTCCAGCGTTCCAGCTATCTTTTGTCGAATTAAAGGCCCTATAATTCCCGTTTCCAAAGCCCAATAAGAGATATAGACAGGATAGATTTCCGCACTCTTTGGAAGTCCCTATCGTGAGGAGATATCCTGTACGCCACTGGTCCCCGCTTCCGTGCCATTTCATAATTATGTTATAGGACCATGGGTGGTTAGGTTCTATGTTGATGTCGGGTTTGACCCATGCATCCAATCCTAGGCAATCCACGATTCGGAGGCTCGGTGAATCAGGAACCTCAACTCTATCGGCTGTTGTTCCTCCCGTAAAGTGTAGCGCACTTCCGGATATTCCCGTCGTCCATGACGCGCCATACACTGTCCCATGGTTTCCGTAACCCGAGGAATCATATGCAGTGTACCCTTGTCCTTCATCGAAGCGCCAAAAGCCTCGGGGGTAATTGGGGTCAAGAACACCTCCTAACGCGATGTTTCCTGAGGCGAGTGCAATGCTGAGGAGCAAAACTAGGCTTGGTACAAAGGTAATATTTCGGGCAGACATGGCGATTCTCCTTTGTTTGTTTTTCTCCGAACTTTGTCTCAAAACAAGTAAGCCTTAAGGGAGCAAACATTCCCATGCGATGGAAACTCGCCCGGGCGGGCTGGGACAGGAAGGTTCGAGTGAGCGGGCTCGCCCTGCCCGTTTTTCGAGACTCACTCCGCCGCTTCCACGAGCGGAGGACGAATCGCAGACTCGTTACGCAGGTTGGAAATCCGCCCGGGCGGGCAGTAGGGCAGGCGAGTGAGCGAACCCGCTCATGCCCCTCGACGTGGACCCATCTCCGCCGTTTCCCCAAGCGGAGGTGTCGGAGCACCACATACGATACCTCGCTTTGCGAAATTGTCAATCGCAAAGTGCCAAAAGACGTGAGAATCAACGGAGTAGGGTGTTTACCCTACACTGCGTGCCTTGCCGCGGCCGGCCTTCATCCCCAGGCTCGATCTCACGACCGTTGGCACTCCACCTCTCCGCCCGAAGACCGCCGATTCCATGTCGCGCGTCGGTAGTGGATTGCTTGACGCATCCGCGCATGGGGGTCTACACTGCGGCTTGGAAACTCCTTGGATTCCCTGAGTGCCAAACGTGGTCGAGACGCTTTATCTCATCGATGGCCATTCGCAAATCTACCGGGCCTACTACGCGCCTTTCCGGGACCTGACCAGCCCGGCCGGCGAACCCACGCGAGCCACCTACGTCTTTTGCTCCATGCTGCTTCGGTTCCTCTCCGATAGGCGGCCGACGTACTTGGCGATGGCCGTCGACGGCCCGGCTGAGAGGCTCCATCGACGCAAGCTCTACCCTCAATACAAGGCCACGCGAAAACCCATGCCCGACGACCTGTTGCCCCAGGTCGGCCGGATCATGCAGATCGTCAAGGCCATGGGCATACCCATCCTGGCGGCAGAGGGATACGAGGCCGACGACGTCCTGGCCACCCTGGCCGAGAGGTTCGCCTCTCCGGAAAGGAAGGTCGTCCTGGTCAGCCGGGACAAGGACCTTGACCAGCTCGTGGGCGAGCACGTGGTGCTGTATGACCCGATGAAGGACCGGATCCTCGATGCCGCGGTGATCGAGGCCGAGAAGGGATACCGTCCCGACCAGGCCGTCGACGTCCAGGCCCTGATGGGCGACGCGTCGGACAACGTCCCCGGCGTGCCGGGGATCGGCCCAAAGACCGCCGCGAAACTCATCGCGCAATACGGTTGCCTGCAAGGCGTGCTGGAACACGTTGAAGAACTTTCGCCCAAGCTGCGGGAGGGCATCCTGGGGGCGACACAGACCGTCGCATTGGCCCGGCGCCTGGTGGAGCTGGACCGTCACGTGCCGCTTACGGCGGACCTGGAGGCCATGCGGGTCGTCCGCCTGCGCGGCGAGGCGATACGCCCGATCTTCGCGGAATTGGGGTTCAACAGGCTCCTGGACCAGCTCGACGAGCTGGGGGTTTCCGGGCAGGCGAAGGTCGATGTCCAGGCGGTGGCGACCGCGGGAGGCCAGACCTCTGCCGGCGACTTCGATTACACCTGCGTCAACACCCCCGCCGCCCTGGAGGCGATCGTCGGCGAACTCCAAGGGGTACGCCGCCTGGCCGTGGACACCGAAACCACCGCCTTGCACCCGATGTGGGCGGAACTGGTGGGCATCTCGCTGGCATGGCGGCCCGGACGAGCGATCTACCTGCCCGTCAAGGCGCCGCTGGGCGCCACGACGTTGTCGCTGGAGGAAGTCCGCGCCAAGATGGGGGCGATCCTGGCCGATCCCGCCGTGGAGAAGATCGGACAGAACATCAAGTACGACTGGATCGTCCTGGCCAACGCGGGCATGCCCCTGGGCGGAAAAATGTTCGACACGATGATCGCCGCCCACGTGCTGGATTCCACCCGAACGACCTACGCCCTGGACGCCCTGGCGGCGGAGTTCCTCAACCACCGGTCCATCCCCATCCATGACTTGCTGGGCCGCGGGCGCCACAAAACCACCATGGACGCCGTCCCGCTGGAAAAGGTCACCCCCTACGCCTGCGAGGACGCGGACCTTGCCTTGCGCCTGGCGGACCTGCTGGCGGCGCGGCTGGACCAGGAGGGCCTGGTGGACCTGCTGGCCCAACTGGAAATGCCCCTGATGCCCGTCCTGGCCGAGATGGAGCGGACCGGGATCATCGTGGACCCCGCGGCGCTGGGGCGGATGAAGGTGGCGCTGTCCAAGCAGGTGGACGTCCTGCACGACCGGATCGTCTCCGCCGCCGGGCATCCCTTCAACCCGGATTCCCCCAAGCAATTGGCCACCGTGCTGTTCGAGGAGATGAAACTGCCCGTCCTCAAGCGGACAGCGACCGGCCCCAGCACCGACATAAGCGTTCTGGAAGAACTGGCCGCCCTGGCGGAACTGCCCGCCCTAGTGCTGGACTACCGCAAGCTGGCCAAGCTGCTGAACACCTATGTCACGGCCCTGGGGCAATGTATCCATCCTCGCACCGGCCGGATACATACCTCCTTCAGCCAGGTCGGCACGGCCACCGGAAGGCTCTCCAGCAGCGATCCCAACCTCCAGAACATCCCCATCCGCACGGAGGAAGGTCGCGAGATCCGCTCGGCGTTCCTGGCGGCTGACGGGTGGGCGCTCCTGTCCGCCGATTACTCGCAGGTGGAACTTCGCGTGCTGGCCCATCTCTGCCAGGACCCCACGCTCGTCGCCGCCTTCGAGGCCGATCAGGATATTCATCGCATCGTGGCGGCGGAGGTCTTCGGCGTCCGCCCCCAAGACGTCACAGCCCAGCAGCGCGGGCGGGCCAAGACCGTCAACTTCGGCATAATCTACGGGCAGACGGCCTACGGCTTGGCCGTGACGCTGCGCATCTCCCGCCAGGAGGCCGGGGACTTCATCAAGCAGTACCGCCGGCGGTTCCCGCGGATCGAGGAATTCCTGCGTTCCTGCGTGGAGGCGGCCAAGGCCAACGGATACGTCGAGACGATCTTTGGCCGGCGGCGGCGGATCGTCGGTCTGGACGCGCGCGACGGCCCGGCGCGAAGCCTGGCGCAGCGACTGGCCATCAACTCGGTGGTACAAGGCTCGGCGGCCGACCTGATCAAACAGGCGATGATCCATATCGACCGTCGCATACGCCGGCAGAACCGTCCTGCTCGGATGCTGCTCCAGATCCACGACGAATTGCTCTTTGAAGTGCCGCGGGGCGCCATCGAGGACGAGAAACAAATGATCGTCGAGGAGATGAGCGGGGCCATCCGCCTGCGCGTGCCGTTGAAGGTGGACGTCGGCGTGGGGAAGGACTGGAAGTCGGCGAAATAACCCGTTGCGTTCAATGGGGGGTGAGCTGGAACCGTCAGCGCAGGCTCCATTTCTTCTGCACGGAGTCCATCTGCTGCTGAATCCGCTGGATTTCCTTCTGCCAACGGGCTGTTTCCGGAGCGTCTCCAAGCTGCCGGGACGCCTGGAGGAGATACTCCGCCACGGCCTTGCGGCAGAAGAGGGTTTGCATCCCGTCGGCGACGTTTGCGTCCATGGCCTGGAGGCGGTCGAACTCCTGACGGAAATAGGAACGCAGCCTCATCATGCCGTCGGGGGAGTGAGGGTAAAACGTCCAGATGGCGCGGTAATTGCTGGGGAATGGCGCCACGGTATTGGCCTGAAGAAACGCATCGAAAACTTTTGGGGGGGGAATCTTCAGCGCGGGAGTGGTCATGCAGACGGCCCGGCTCAGCGCGGCGGCGATGGGATTGGGGTACGCCAGAGACCCTTCGGCGCATCGGCGGGCCAGGTCCATTCCCTCCGGCCATTGGGTGTCCACCAAAACCGTGTCGCGCCCGTCGAAATAGATTTGCGCCCATTGCTTGGCGATCAGCGCCGTCAGGAGCGGTCCGTACTTCTCCTCGGCTGATAGAGCCACCAGATGAACGTCCTGTGCCGCCAGAAGCTGCGAGCTGGTGGGCGGATACCAGAGGATGCTAGTGACCAGAGCGTCGGTTTCCTCGCGATAGACCTGATGCGCGCGGCCTCCCAGGAAAACCTTGACCTTGGGGCAGGCCCATCGCAGGTAGCCTTCCCATCGCCATTCGTTAAGGATGCGCCCGGAGATGTCGTTGTCGGCAATGAACTGGGCGGCGCCGGTGGGCATGTAGAGCACGCCGTTCATCCGCTCGAAGATCGTCTGGCGTGGCATCGTCGGATTGTCCGGCCGATAGAACAGGTACTGCCGCCAGGCGTAATGGCCGACGGGCGCCAGCATCGCCACTGCGACGGCCGGCAGGACCCAGGGGCGCGAGGAGCGACCCAGCCAGTCCAGTTGCATGGCCACCAGGGGGCCAAGCAGGATGACCGTCAGCGGGATAAACCGCCGGGCCTTGTAAGACATCGCCACCAACGTGCAGCCCAGCACCAGGTCAAAGAGGAACATCCCGACCTTCTCGGCCTTGAAATGCTCCCTCAACCTGCCGCCGCGTGACACGAAACTCAACGCCCGCAACACCGTCAGCCCCGCCAGCGTTCCGGTGACGATGAAGAACTCCCAGATGGTCCCGAAACCCGTGGGGTGATCGGGGAACATCGGCTGCCATTCGTTGAGCTTCTTCCAGGCGGGGGCGAGGATCGTGAAAGGGAAGAGGATATACTCAAAAACCTTCCCCAGGGACAGGGGCTGCCCTGTTGGGCCCGACAGTGTCGCTATGGTGAAGGGATTGGCAAAATTGGCCAGCAGCACGGCCGCGACGGCCGCCACCGGCAGCGGCCATGCCCTACGCCAGGCCGTGGCCCACCCCGCGCTTGCCACCAGGGTCAGAAATCGCAGGCCCGCCCACAGCATCAGCAATGCCACGCTGAAGACGAACCCGTTATGGGCGTTGGACCACACGACAACCACCGCCACCGCCGCCCAGATGAGGTGTATCCGTCGGCGCGACAGGTAGAACAACCATAACATCAGCGGCGCCAGGGTCAGGGTGGTGAGGTTGGGCCGCATGTCCACGTAACTTCGGCTGGCGGCGATGACCCCCCCGGCGGCAATTAGCGCCGCCGCCCAACTCGCTCCGCGCTGTCTGCCCGCCAACGCCACGAACGCCGTCGCGGCGGCCACGAAAAACAGTTTCATGCCCACGATGCCCCATTGGCCCCACCAGATATACGCCAGGTAATGCAGCAGGTGCGTGCCGTAGTTCTGGTTGAACCACACCCGCCCGGTGGTGGTGAAGGCCCACTCGTCGGGCTTGGCGAGCTTGCCTGCCAGGATGTCCCTTCCGGCGGAAAAAGCCACGTACAGGTCGCCGATGGGCCGGGGTTCTGCCCAGACCATCACCGCGCAGATCAATGCCGCCGCCAGCCCAAGGCCCAGGGCGACTACACCCAGGGGGGCGCGGACAGTGGTAGACGGATGTGGTTGGGGGGCGACTACGACCTTTTGGCGAGGAGTGGTTGGCATTTCCAGGGCTGTCTGCTAATGGGAGTCTCCATGTTTCTGTCGGCGCGGCCCGCCACGTGGGGGCTGCTCCTGGCCGCCCTCGGAACCAGCGGGGCCTTCGAACAGTTCCCGCTGTTCCGGTCCGGCCGCGGGGCTTTGCTCCACCTGCCTGGCTTCCTCGATAAGCTGCCCAAGACTGGTGAAGTTCTGGTAGACGCTGGCGAAGCGGACGTAGGCGATCTTGTCCACCTCGCGCAGGTGCCCGCTGATAACGTCGCCGATGAAGCTGGAGGGAACCTCCTTGTCGAAGTGGCGGTAGATTTCCTCCTCGGCGGCCTCGACGATCCGGCGTATCTGCTCATCGGTAACGGGGCACTTGTAGCAGGCCTTCTGAAGTCCGGCGATGACCTTCTGGCGGTCGTAAGGCACTCGGGAGTTGTCTTTCTTGACGACCGTCAGGCGCAGCGATTCTTCCGGACGCTCATAGGTGGTATAGCGGCGATGGCAGGCAAGGCACTCCCGTCGCCGACGAACAGCCCTTCCGCCCTCGCTGCCGCGGGAGTCGATGACCTTGTCGTTATCCTGGCCGCAGAAAGGACATTGCATGGCCTTGCACCTAACTGCCGAGCTTACAAGATATTGGACGGTCTCCAATCTAACCCGCCATATCTTGGGCGTCAAGGCCAATCCCGGCGGTCACGCCACGCGATGTGTTTTCTAATCTTTTCGTAAGCCGCGAAAAACGCCAACGTCGCGAACTTTATTCCGTGTTCCGGCTTCCGTTCTCTTTGCTCCTCTGGCGCGGGGCGGCCTCGCCTACTTTTTAGCCGCGGCGGCGTCAAGGGGGATGGAAAAGAGATACTCCTCCAGGTTGGTATACCCGTCGCCGTCCAGGTCGTCTTTATTGTCGGCCACCTTGGGATTGCATCCGTTGGCCTTCTCCCAGGCATCTGGCATTCCGTCGCCGTCGGTATCGAAGTCGGCCGGGCGCTTGGCCTTGGGCAGGTCCGGATACCCGCCCACGTCTTTCTGGGAGTCGATGAGCTTTCCGGTCCCCTTGACCAAATCGTTCAGGACGCGGATATCCACGCTGTCGCGATTCCATGGCATCGCCCCGGCGTCGGCGAGCACGTGTTTGTAGGCGGCGTCGGCGGTGTCGGTGGTGGCGGCGGCCAGGGCGAAGGGAGTCTCGCACCGCTTATAATCCCCCTTGATCATCTCCCAACCATTGTCCACGCCATCCCACCTTCCGTTGCAGTTGGGATCGATCTTGTTGCCGGCCTGGTAGACCGACACATTGTTGCCCTCATGGCCGACGAAAGCGGCGTTTCTGGCCCGATCGGTGGTGACCGGACCTGCGATGATGCAGTTGCCCACATAGTTGATATTCAACGACTTGCTCTCGCCGCTGCTGTATCCGTTGGCCCGGCAGTTGTAGATCACGTTGTTGCGGAAGTCGAGTTCCACGGCCTGGTCCTTCTTGTAGGACCCGACGGCGGGGTTGCGGTTGTCGTTGGAGGCATAGAGACAGCGAAGGATGGAAATCGACCCGTTGCCTTTGACGGGCTTGATGAGGCTGCCCATGGCGTGGCCCTGGATGTCCTTGTAGATACCGTGCCACAGGCCGGTATGAAACAGGCCCTCGGAGATGATGCAGTTCTGCATGGTCACCTCGTGGAAGTTCTCCGCGGCGGAACTGAGGTTCTCGTCGATGCTCCAGGAAGCCGAGCAATGGTCCACGATGATCCGCGATCCCCACAGGCTGATGGTGTCGCCGTTGAAACCTCCCTCCTTCACGTCGCCCTTCTTGGCGTCGCCCGGCCGGACGCGAATGTGACGAAGGATCACATTGGGACCCGATACGTTCATCCCGTGGTAGATCATGCAGATCCCCTGCCCGGGAGCGGTCTCGCCGGCAATGGTGAGATTGGGCTTGTTGACGGAAATCCCATCATTCAACTCAATGACCCCGCCCACGTCGAAGACGATCGTCCGAGGCCCGGTGGCGCTGTCGATCCCTGCTCGCAGAGACCCCGGTCCGGAGTCGTTCAGCGTCGTCACATGGTAGACGTCGCCTCCACGTCCCCCGGATACGAAGGCCCCCGCGCCCTCGGCGCCCGGAAAAGCCGGCAAGGATGTCTGCGCATGGCAGAGGGTCGCCATCGCCGCCAGGACGGAGATTGCGATCAACAGAGACGCTGCTTTTCGATGCATCGTGACTGGCATGAGGATTCTCCTTGGTCTGTCATGGTTGCCACCGGGGGCGGAGCGGTCCCTTTGAGTCTGTACCCACACAGACAGCTTGGAAGGATCATTTCACCCTCGACATTTCTTCAGGTTCAACGCCCCTGAGGGGCGGGTATTTCCGTTCCGTTGACCGCCCATCATGGGATATGGTCCACTTTTCCAAAGAGTCTCTCCAAACGAGCAAGGTCCTCGACCGGCAGCGGCGGGCCTTCGATCAGACGGGCGTTGGTTTCCGCGTGCGAGGCGTCACCGGTGCCCGAGAGCGTCACGCTCACGCCGGGGGTGTACCGGCAGAATCGCAGCGCCGCCTCCACCAGGCAGGAGGCGCCTACGGGATGGACCAGGAAGCCCAGCGGGTCGTCGCCGCCACCGGCCGAGGGGTCCAGGCGGGACTGGGCGATCAGTTGCCCCACCAGTTCCCGCCGCGCCTCGGCTGGGCGACGCGCCCATCGCAGGGCATACATGATCAGCGTGCCCACACCCTTGCGGATCGCCTCGGGAAACACCGTCCACCGGGCCGATTGGTTGACCAGGTTGTAGCCCAGCATGAACACGTCCCAGCAGTCGTCGCCCAGGGCGCGGCGAAGCATCGTGTGCGAACTGTCGCCCTCGAAATCCTCGGTGATCCCGATGAACCGCACCTTGCCCGCCTGCTGAAGCTTCCGCGCCTCGGGGACCAGGACGGTGGATACGTACTCGTATTCGTGCAGCCGGACGTTGTGCATGTGCAGAACGTCGATATGGTCGGTCCCCAGCCGGGAGAGACAACCCTCCACGCTGACGCTGACTTCCTCCGGGGGGGCCATCACCCCTTTGCGCGAAACGGTCTTCTTGGTGGACAGGACGATCCGGTCGCGCGGCAGGCCGGCGATGGCCTTGGCGATGAAGCCTTCCGTTCCGTAGGACTCCGCCGTGTCGAGGAGATTGATGCCCGCATCGATGGCCCGCCGCACCACGGCGACGGATTCTTCCTCGCTCCGCCCGGTCTTGCGTCCCAGGCGGCTGGGACCTCCGCAGCCTAGTCCCAGGACGCTGACTTTCAGCCCCGTTCGACCCAGTATGGTGTACTGCATGATTCGTCAGTTCCAGATTGGAATCCTTCGCGGAATTACGGCGGTTTTGTTACGGCGGGGAAACCACCGCAAACCAAGCCCGTAACGCTACTCCGGTCTGAGTTGACTGTAAAGCCGCCGGAAGTCGTGGATATACATGGGATCAGTGGGCCTGGTTTTCGCGGCCAGGAAGGCCCTCCGTCCATCGAGATCGTCGGCGATCTGCTCGTTGCGCCCTCGCATCGCCGCGGCCAGGTGAAGCAGGGCCAGCGGTTGCCTGGGATTGAGCTGGGCATACAAGCTGCGGCGGTCGGAGACAAAGAGGTTACGGACGACCTGCCCGGTCAGGATGTTGTCGGCCACCCTCTGGGCCGCCAGGAGACACTCCTTCCGTCCCGTAAGGTGGTGGAGTTCCAGCAGCATGTAAATGGCGGAAGGTTCATCCACCATGGTGTGAAGGTCCAGTCTGGGGGCGTCCTTGGGCGTAGCTCCGATGTCGCCAAGACCGCAGGCCATCGCCACTTGCCTGGCGGCGCGCCACAACGTCTCATCCCCGCCGGCCACCCAGCCCTGAAGATAGACGCGGGCGAAGGACATGTCCGGCTCGTCTCTCGACAGGCGGCCTCCGGCCCTCCCGTAGTAACCTTCCTTCTCAAAGACCAGGTCCGAGAGGTTTGTTCCGTCGGTGAGCATCGGCGGAAAGGAATTGGTCCGTTCGTCGTAGGCGTACCGGGCCAGGGCCACCAGCTCCTCGATGCCCCATTTTGTCAGCACGGCGCCCCGGTCGCCCAGCATCGCGCTCAGCCGCAGAAGCATTCCGGCGAACATGCGGGTGGGCGTCGGGCAGACAATCGTTCCTTCCAGCACCTTGTGGCCGGGGAGTTGCGCCCCGAACTGTTCCATCGCCCGGTCCGGCTGGCGGCAACTGTACTGGAAGCCCCCCAGGCCGGTCTTGGGGTCTCGCGTCTGGACGAACCGCCGCGCCATGTGCATCGCCCAGGTCAACGGTTCCTGCTTACCCGTGCGAAGGTGCAGGAATACGCCCGCGTAGATAAGGTCCGTTCCGATGTTGCGGAACGTCAGCCCCTTGCCGTCGAAGAACACCGGCGGTTCGGGGTATGGCTCCACCCACAGGGGGCGGTCAGGCGGGCTGTTGATCTCTGCATGGCGGTCCATGTCGAGGTTGGTCCAGTTGATGATGTGACCGGCCCAGAACCGCTCCAGGAACCGCCGCGTTATCTGGGCGTCCTGCCGCCACATGAAATCGTAGTACGGAAGGTGGAATTTCATCTCATGGATCGGGTTGGCCTTCGTGCCCGGCCGCCAACGCAGGCCCACCCAATGATCGTTGACCACATCCCATGCGGTGTGGCCGCCCCAGTAGAACAGCCCCGAGCTTCCCTGTAGGTTGTCGAAGGCATATCGCATCGCCGCAGAGGCCGTGTTGACGTATTGATCCTGTCCCGTCAGCAGGCTGAGGCCCTCCAGCGTGCGAAACAGGGTGTGCTGGCTGAGTTGGTCGCTGTAGATCCAGCGATACTCGCGGCCGCCGTCGTAGAAGCTCCACTCCACCGGCCGAAGCGATTCGACTTTCAGACCGTCCACGATCAGCGGCGTGTGCTTGTCGCCGTAGCGGTCCAATCCATAGCGAAGGACCTGGTCGGCGAAGGCCTGCACGGCCTGGATGTAACGGTCGGCCTGGTTGGAGGAACGGAGGGGTTGGGACGAGGACGCCGGGGAGTTTTCGCGCGAGACTTGGGGACTGGCCATGACTATCTGTCTACCTTTCACTTCCGTGGCGGAGGGCATCGCCATCGAACCGTCAAGGCGACGCGCCACAACGCCTGAGCTTATTGCTTAAATCCTAGCCGTCAGGCAAGTAGTTTCCAAGCAACCAACCGTGCGAGGTACGCCCGACGCCTTGTCTACGGTTCAACGCCGATCGTTGGCCGACATTGCAATCCGTCGCCTTCTCTGCCGCTCTTGTCGTTCCGCAGGCCTCCTTCCAGCCATGGAAAACAACCGGATATTTAGCCGCGAACCCACGCGAACTGGACGAACATAAAAAACGGAACCCGGAACAAGGAACACGGAAGAAGGTTCGCGACGTTTGCGCTGGCTTCGACCGTGAGCATTGCAGGTCGGCGGGGCTCCGTCCCGCCGACTTAAGTCCGACGCGTAAGCGCGGTGGGACAGAGCCCCACCGCGCCAAGTTGCGCGACGTTCGCGGTTAAAAATACCGGGATGCCAGACCGCCACCCACGTTGATATTCGACCAGGCCGCTGATAAACTCCCCGTAGAGACAAGGAGTGGTAAAATGCCCGCCGGAAAAGCCAAACTCCGTTCCTCGCGGTATCAGCAGATTGTGCGTCGTCTGTTGCGATTCGCCATCGAGGTGCCCTCCTGGGGCTTTGCCGATACCGGCACGCGGTTCGGAAAGTTCCTCCAGGACGCCGCCGCGGTGGACCTGGAAGACAAGCTCGCCGACGCCGGAACCACCCACGCCTACACGGGCGTCACCCCCACCGTGGCCGTCCACGTGCTGTGGGACTTCCCCAATGGGTTCGACCCCTCCGTCGTCCGCCTGGCCGCCAAACATGGCGTGAAGATCGGCGCGATCAACCCCAACGTGTTCCAGGACCAGTGCTACAAGTTCGGCTCGATCACCAACCGCGATCCAGCCGTCCGCAAGAAGGCGGTGGGCCACATCCTGGATTCCATCGAGATCGGACGATGCACTCGCAGCCGCTATCTGTCGCTATGGTTCGCCGACGGGGCCAACTATCCCGGCCAGGCCGGCATCCGCCAGCGGAAGGCCTGGGCGACGGCGGCGCTGAAGAAGGCCCACCAGGCCATGCCCGCCGGAATGACGATGCTGGTGGAATACAAGCCCTTCGAACCGGCCAGCTATTTCACGGATTTCTTCGACTGGGGCGCGGCGTATGTATTTGCCAAATCCGCCGGCCCGCGCGCCAAGGTGCTGGTGGACATCGGCCACCACCTGTCCAACTGCAACATCGAGCAGATCGTCGCCTGGCTGATCGACGAGGGGATGCTAGGCGGGTTCCACTTCAACGACCGCAAGTACGCCGACGACGACCTGACCACCGGTTCGATCGACCCCTACCAGCTCTTCCGCGTCTTCAACGAGATCTTCGCCTGGGAGGCCGAATCCGGCAGGGACCTGGACATCGCCTACATGATCGACCAGTCGCACAACATCAAGCCCAAGGTGGCCGCGATGATCCAGACCTGCTGCGCCATCCAGGAGATCGCCGCCAAGGCGCTGCTGGTGGACCGCTCGGTGCTGGCCGCGGCGCAAAAGCGGGAAGACACCATCGCCTCCGAGGAGGTCCTGAAAGCGGCGTTCCAGGCGGATGTGCGCCCGATACTGCGGGACGTCCGCAAGGCCATGGGCGTCCCTACCGATCCGCTGGGGGCCTACCGCAGCTCGGGCTACGAGCAACAGGCCGCCAAGGCCCGCCGTGCCAAGCGCGCCGCCCTGGGCATCGGGGCTTCCTCCAGCTACGCCTGAAGGCATCAGGTCGCCCCTGGCGATTCTACGTCCTGTTTCCGCCGGGCGTCGCTGGCGTGATTATTCCGTCGGCGACGGGACAATCCTACGCGCTTTCCTTTTTGACCTGGCGGGCGGTAAAGAGCGTGGGGGCGACCTGGCCGTTGACCATCTCGGCGGTGATGCGGTAGACGGCGTTGTCTTCCTTTTGCTCGGGCAAATCATACATCATGCCCATCATCATCTCTTCCACCACGGCCCGCAGCGCGCGGGCGCCCACGTCGCGTTTCATCGCCTTGGAGGCGATGGCATGCAGCGCCTCGTCGGTGAACTCGAGCGCGGTGTTCTCCATGCGGAAGAACTGCTGGTATTGCTTGATCAGGGCGTTTCGCGGATCGGTGAGGATGCTGACCATCGCCGCCTCGTCCAGCGAGCCCAGGACGGTGATGCACGGAAGGCGCCCCACGAACTCGGGGATCATTCCGAACTGCACCAGGTCGTCGGGCTGGACCGCCTCGAGCGTGCGGCTGTGTTCCTCGATGGTCTCCTCGCGGCTGCCCTCGGAGGCAAACCCGATCAACTGCCTGCCCAGCCGCTTCTTGATAATGTCCTCCAACTCGTTGAACGTCCCGCCGCAGATGAACAGGATGTGCGTGGTGTCCATCTGGATGTATTGCTGCTCGGGGTGTTTTCGTCCGCCCTGGGGCGGGATATTGGCGGTGGTGCCTTCCAGCATCTTCAGCAGGGCCTGCTGGACGCCCTCGCCGCTGACGTCGCGTGTGATGGAGATGTTCTGGCTGGTCTTTCCGATCTTGTCGATCTCGTCGATGTAGATGATGCCTCGCTGGGCGGCCTCCAGGTCGTAGTCGGCCGCCTGGAGCAGGCGCAGCAGGATGTTCTCCACGTCTTCCCCGACGTATCCGGCCTCGGTGAGCGTGGTGGCGTCGCCGATGGCGAAGGGCACATTGAGCACCCTCGCCAGGGAGCGGGCCAGCAGCGTCTTTCCGCACCCGGTCGGTCCGATCAGCAGCACATTGGACTTGTCGATCTCGATGCTCTCGGTGTCATCCGCCTCGGCGTGGGTGAGGCGCTTGTAGTGGTTATGCACGGCCACCGACAGCACCCGCTTGGCGTGTTCCTGGCCGATGACGTACTGGTCCAGGAACTCCTTGATCTGCCGGGGGGTGGGAATCTTGGTGAACATCGGAACGGTCGTGGCGGTCTTACGCTGCTCCTGGCGGATGATGTTGTGGCAAAGCTCCACGCAACCGGCACAGATGTAGACGCCGCTGGGGCCTTCCACGATCGGGCCGGCGTCGTCGCCCCCGCGGTGGCAGAAGCTGCACACCCCGGAGGGTCGCTTTCGTCCGGTGCCTTCGCCATTGCCCTTACTCGGGCCTTTAGGACCATTCGGTGAATCGCTCATTCCATTCCTTTCCGCATCGCCAAGTTAGTAAAAACACCAAGCCTGAGAGACTAACCTCTTTGGTTGCCTGTTGTTCCATCGTCACGAACGGGGGGGGCACTTGAAAGCCAACCACCGCCGGAGGCCCCTTCCGCCGACCGCCGCAACACCTCTGCCCGCAAAGCCGCAAACTCCTGTGGGCTGATCTGCCCTTCCGCCAGCATCCGTTCCAATCCTTCGATGGTAAAACCCGCGCTGTCCCGTGGAGAAGGCCCGCGCTTCCCGGCCAGAAACCGCCGCCTTTTGGCCCACAAAACCAGGCCCCCCATGGACATCACCACCACCAATATCCAGTAGATGCCGCCTGCCATCGCTCGCACCCCAGCGGCCTCGCCGCTTCGTGCCGTACATTGTATCGTCCTCGAAGCGCCGATTCCATCGCGGCGGCCAATTGCATTCCTTCCCGTCGCTACCCCCTGCCTCCGTCCGATGTATACTATCGTCGCATGGAAACACCGGCCGATTCGGAACCGTCTTATTTTTGCGACGCGATGCTGGGCGGGCTGGCCCGTTGGCTGCGCGCGGCGGGCTATGACGCCCGGTTCGAATATGGGATCGACGACCGCGCGCTGCTCGACCAGGCTGAACAAGACGGGCGGATGGTCCTCAGTTCCGACGGACCGATGTTCGAGCGGAACGTCATCCGCGACGGAACGATCCCCGCGCTGTACATCCCCCAGCAACTGAGTAAGCTCCAGCAGTTGCGGTTCGTCCTGGACCGCCTCCGCCTGCCGTTGCGGAACCCGCGTTGCATGGCCTGCGGCGGAGGGCTGAAGGAAGTGCCCAAGCACGCCGTCACCGGCGAGGCCCCGCCGCTTGCGTTCCGCAACTGCCGGCAATTCTGGCGATGCCAGCGATGCGGCAAGCTGCTGTGGCACGGCACGCATTGGCAGCGGATCGAGAAACGCCTGGCGGAACTTTCCGACCGCGGCGAGCCGCCATCCCCATCAGGACAGTGACCCTGGAAGTCCGGCGACCATGGCCCGGTTCAAACCCATCCTGATCGGCTGTCCCCAGTACGGCAAACTGGTGCGGGGAGAATACGCCTGTGACGAGGATGGGGCCTATCGCCTGGGCCCCGATGGAACCTTCGCCCTGGCATTGGCCCGTTGCGGTCACGATGGCGGCCGATGCATGCAGACCCTCTGCGTGCTGCACCGCTTCAACCGCCGCGGCGGCAGTTCGTGGTACCCCACGCAGATACTGGCCATGCGTCAAGGTCGGCGCGGCCGGCGAAAAAACTCAGGCCCCCCCAACGGCCAGGCATCGGCGGGGACCGATCTGCTCTGGTAGTCTAATCCTTCGGGGAGCTTTCCAGGATCAGGGCCTTGATCTGCCCGCTGGGCAGGTCCATGGCGCCCATGACCTCGGCGGCGGCGGCGCGAATGGGTTGCGGCTGCTTGGGGTCGATGACGACGGCCACCACGGCCTGGGTGTACGAATCGGTCAGTTGGCAGCCGAATCTCCTCAGCGACGCGCCCAGGAGTTTGTAGACCTCGATGCGTGTCTTTTCGGGGGTCTTGGCTTCCATCGCCGCGGCGGCCAGGGCTTGCTGCGCGCCGGCGCCGCCCATCGAGGCCAGGGCCTTGGCCGCGGCCATCATGACCTCTGCGTTTCCATCGGACAGGACAGCCGTCAGGGCGCCCCTCGCGCGGGAGAGGTCATAGACGGGATTGGCCGTCATGCCCAGCAAGGCAATGGCGTCGGCGGCGCGGATGGTCCAGGGCGCGGCAGCCGGGGCGTCCATCGCTGAAGCGCCGACGATCTTGGCAGCCGCCGCCAGCGCCGAGGTCACCGCGGTAGATCCAGCCGATTCGTCGGTGATCACCACGCGCCCGTCGGACTTGGCCAGGGCGGGCAGGTCCGCGGCGGCCGAGGCCACCACGATCGGCACAGCCGTGAGGTATATCTCCGACCTCAGCGCCCGAATGGCGGCAGCCGGTGGCGGGTTCTTGCCCAGCAGGATGACGTCCAGCCCCGCGGCCTCCCTCGCTGCCGCCAGGGCCTTGGCCATGTCCGCCTGGTCCATCACGTCATAGCCCGCCGTTCGCGCGGCGTCCTTCAGCAGGTTGCGCTGCTCCCCATCGGCGGCGATCACCAGTGCCCGCTTGCCGGCGCTTTGCCTCAGCGCCTCGTTGAGCACCCCGATGACCTTCTCGTCGCCGGGGAACCGCTTGGTCGGCAAGGCCGTCGCCAAGGTCAACGCCGCCAGGAAACGGACCTCCCTGTCTGGATTCGTCAGGGCCTCCACCAATGGATTGCCGCCACCGGCGGACGATTCGACCAGGCTGGCGGCGCCGGCGGTCCGCGAGAGGGCGTCGATGGCCCGGATGGCCAGGTCGCCGTTTCCGTCGCGCAAGGCCCTG
>Ga0315284_10001259_pt1 | contig 36084 bp, 31 predicted proteins | sample YL17G09_16_MG_FD_203696 | JGI IMG/M metagenome (GOLD analysis project Ga0315284, IMG submission 203696) | Sediment microbial communities from Yellowstone Lake, YNP, Wyoming, USA - YL17G09_16 | ecosystem: Environmental > Aquatic > Freshwater > Lake > Sediment | place: USA: Wyoming | collected...
CAAGGTCAAACTGGTGCGGGTATACAAGGAATAACTGGAGTAACAGGTGTTACTGGTATCCAAGGTGTTACAGGATTGGGTACAACAGGAGTTACAGGTTTACAAGGTCAGACCGGAGTTTCAAATGTAGCAGGGCCAACAGGTGCTACAGGTATACAAGGTACAACAGGAGCAGGCCCAACTGGTGCTACAGGCATCCAAGGGCAGACAGGTATACAAGGTACAACAGGAGCAGGCCCAACTGGTGCTACAGGCATCCAAGGGCAGACAGGTATACAAGGTACAACAGGAGCAGGCCCAACTGGTGCTACAGGCATCCAAGGGCAGACAGGTATACAAGGACAAACAGGTGCAGGAATACAAGGTATAACAGGTGTCACCGGAAGAACTGGTGTACAAGGTCTCACTGGTATGACAGGCGTAACAGGTATTCAAGGTCAGACCGGAGTTTCAAATGTAGCAGGGCCAACAGGTGCTACAGGTATTCAAGGTACAACAGGAGCAGGCCCAACTGGTGCTACAGGCATCCAAGGGCAGACAGGTATACAAGGCTTAACAGGCGTAACAGGCTTAAAAGGTATAACTGGTGCTACTGGATTTTCGCCAACCACTTCTCTTGAAGTACAAAATATGATTTCAGATGAGACTGGTTCAGGGGCATTAATGTTTGGGACATCTCCAACTATTACCACTTCTTTAAACATTACCGGAACTAAACCAGCCAACGTACCCACTACTCCGGGGACAGCAGCTACCGATTCTTTAGGAATTTCACTTGGCATTGGAGGAGATACAACAATAGCCACTACCGGAGGTGGAGGAATAGGTGCTAAAGTTAGTATAACTTCTGGAGCAGGAGGCTTAGCAAGTTCTGCAACAACATCTTCTACCGGAGGTAATGGTGGGGCACTTATACTAACATCAGGAACAGGAGGTGCGGCTTCCCAATCAGGTATTGATATTGGTGGAAATGGAGGCACATTCACTATTGCCGGAGGAGACGGAGGAGCTGCAACTGTTGGCACATCAACTACAGGCGGTGATGGAGCACATGTAATTATAAAGGGTGGAGTAGGAGGTGCTGGAGCAACCACACCTGGGACAGCAGGAACAGTAAGATTGTATGCAGGAACAACAACTTCTGCGGTAACACTTAAGCTTCTTGCTGATGGAACAGGTATAGGTATAGGGCCAGCACTATCAACCGTTGATGCTTTAGATATAAATTCTACTACTGGTGCAAGCATGACTTTACGCAGAGTAGATAATAGCATTAATGCTGGTGATATAATAGGAACTATAAAGTGGTATGCAAAAGACTCAGATACAACTAGTATTATGAATCCTGCCTATATACAAGTTACTGCTCTTCAAACAATATCTGGAACTGATATTAATCCGGGAGTTATGACATTTTGGATACACGGAACAGAAGCAGGAGCTGTCAGTGATACTAATTGCCTACAATTAGCGGCAACAACTGTTGCCCAAATAGGATTTCTTGGGGCAACCCCTGTAGCGAGACCTTCAGTTATTACTCAAACATATTCAACAGCTGCAAGCACACTAACTCAGGCCACCATGACTGACCCGGCTACTTATGGAGCAGGTGCAAACGGATATTCTACAGCCGGGCAAGCATCCGCCATTCATGCAGAAGTTATTGCATTGAAAGCCAACATGGTTGTGACCCAAAATGTTCTTAATCAAGTAATAGATAGTTTACAGGCTTATGGCTTATTATAAATAAATGTTTATTTACTTATTGATTTGACTGCAAGCGATAACCGCCTTGCGGTATTTATTTATCTTGGAGGCGTTCCCCATAAAAATACATAGTTAAAAAAGGAGAAATATTATGGCTTTAACTGAATTACAAGTAACACAATTGAACAACATGAACGTGGCTGCACAGAGAGCGCAGCTAGGCACAATCTTGGGTATCCTTGGCGGGGTTGGTAATGTTTATTACCTAGACCCAACTAATGGATTGGATACCAATACTGGTACAGCACCCGGAAGTGCTGTAAAGACATTCTTGGTTGCAGAAGCTCTGCTTACAGCCAACCAGAATGATGTACTTGTTTACATGGCTGGAACAAGCTCTTTCAACTTGGCAGCAGCTTTTGATTGGGATAAGAGTTACACTCACTTCGTAGGCGCTTGCGCTCCTACCCGCATTGAACAACGTGCTCGTATCTTCCAGCTTTCCACTTTGACAGGTGCATCTCCATTACTTACAATCTCAGCTTCTAGCTCTATCTTCAAAGATTTCTATATCTTCCAAGGTGTTAATGACGCTACATCTCTTATTAATGTAAGAGTAACTGGCTCTCGTAACTACTTTGAGAATGTACACTTTGCTGGTGCTGGTCATACTGCTCAGGCAGTTGATGGTGGCGCAAGCTTGAACATTAATGGTGGTGCTGCCAACACTTTCTACAAATGCACAATCGGTACTGATACTGCTGTTGCAGCTACAGGCGTTTCCGCATTAACCTTTGGGCCAGCTATTGACGCTGCTCATAACTATTTTGACCACTGCACCTTCCGTGTATGGGCAAATAGCACTGGTGTTAACTTTGTTGAGACAACCATTACTGGTATTAACTTTGACAACACTTTTGAAGACTGCATTTTCATTAACAGAAAAGCAGCAGGTGGAGTTCAAGCATTGGCTTCTGCCTTCGTTATTCCCGGTTCTACTACTGGTTATTTGCTTTTGAAAGATTGTATGTTCAGAAATGCAACCACACTTGACCTTAATAAGACTGGTTGCTTGCTTGGCAACATGAATGCTGTAACAGGTGCAGATTTGTCTGGTGTTGCAGTAGCTTTACACGCATAATTAATTTTACAAGCCCCTTGAAATATAGGGGCTTGTAATACAACAAAAAGGAGGTCTATGGACGAAAAAGTAGAACCTTGCAGCACCAAAAAAGAAACAATAAGTATGAGAGATTATGTTGACCTTAGATTTAATGAGTCTCAACGTGCCATAGACAAAGCGGAAAAAAATATTTGTATACGGATGGACGCAATGAACGAATGGAGACAAGCAATGACCGATAGGGAAGCTAAATATTTAACAAGAGAGGAATACCGTCTCTCCCATGAAGCGTTGGATGGTCGTCTAAATAGTGTTAAAGAGTTATCTGCAAAAAGCATAACTAAAGATGAATTAGCTTTAACCCAAAAGAACATTGAGACAAGCGGAAAGGATAGAACAGCATTAGCCTTTGCTATTGTTGCGTCCGTAGTTTCGTTAATTAGCCTCATAATTAATATTGCTGTAAAAGCGATATAGGTTGAATATACAAACCCTGTATCGAAATATTATTGTGGGGACTTGTCATATAAGAAAGGATAAAATGGTTACTCGTGAATGGTTGTTAGAACAAACTAAAAAATATAAAGCGCAAAGAGATAGCGCTATTGCTACAGCAAACGCTAACGTGGGAGCATTAGAGGCTATTGAACTTGCTTTATCTGAATTAGACAAAAAAGAAGAAGAAGAAAATATAAAAGTGCCTATAAAAACTCGGCAAAACTCCGTTGTTGGACGAGACGTTGCTGCTGGATAAGGAGATAATATGGAATTTTCTTTAGGACGCTTTCCTTCCGTTTTTGATGCTAGAGATTATAATCTGGTAACTTTTATGCCAAAAGGTATTTTAAAATTAAGTGCTGTAACAGAAAAGAATTGGGAATTCCCATCATCTCCTTTAAATCAAGAAACCACAAATCATTGTGTAGGGTTTAGCATGGCTGATTTTGGTATTAATTTGCCGATTCAAGACCTTTATAACAATGATATAGGTCATAAGTTTTACTACATGTGCAAAGAGATAGATGGAGACCCCGCCAACGAAGAAGGTTCTAATATTCGTTCCGCAGCCAAAGTTTTAAAGCAGGTGGGTAGAATAGAGGCTTATGCGTTTGCGCCTAATATAGAAGCCATAAAGTGGTGGATACTTAATCGCAGTCCCATGATTGTGGGAACTATTTGGACAGAAGGGATGTTTACCTCTAATTCTGATAATATTATAGAAATTGCCGGAAAGGTTGCTGGAGGACATGCTTATCTTATTAATGAGTGGACAAAAGGCAATTATTTAGGTATTCAAAATTCGTGGGGATATAACTGGGGAATTAACGGAAAAGCATATATTTCTGCTGTTAACTTTGAGAAGATATTTAAGTATAACGGCGAAGCGATTGCAGCGGTGGAACTTCCGCTTGTTGCAAGTGAAAGTAAGAAATCTTGCTTATTCCCTTTCTTTAAATAAATAGTCGGTCTACTGGTGTTAAGGGCGGTTCGATTCCATCCAGACCATATAAAACTGGAATTTTATGCGGACATTTACTCGGGCATTTTGTCCGGTAATACTTTATCATATGGAGGATAAATAACATGGGAGTTAAAAAAGCACCCGAAGCTATAACTACAAAAACGGGTGAGACAGTAACGTTAAATTACTGTAGGAAGTGTATGCAGAATCTTCCAGCGAAAGAGTTCTACGAATGTACGGATGCTGGCTTTGTAGATGCTAACGGTTTGCAAAGCGTATGCAAATCATGTGTTCAGGAAATTTATGAATATTTCTATACAGAAACAAAAAGTATAGAAAAAGCGATACATAAAACATGTGTTAGTTTGAATATGAAATATTCGAATGAATGTGCTTCCGCTACCAAGTCCCACATTGAAACACTGTTAGAAGGAGGTAAGAAGGTAAACACGGTGATGGGCATTTTTAAATCAAAACTTATAGCCACTAACCCCTCAATGAATAAGAGTGCAATAATTGATTTGACTTATTCTGATATGGGGGCAATATACACATCCCAACCGCTTAATATAAAAGAAATTAAGATACCAGACGAAGTTATTGTTTTTTGGGGAGATGATTTGACTAGAGATGATATTCAATATTTGGAAATGGAATATACAAGCTTTAAAGGCACACATAAAGCAGACACTTATGCGGAAATAACTTTGTTTAAACGAGTTTGTTATACTCTACTAGACATTAAGCACGCAAGACTTGCTGGCGATGACACAAATAAACTTGTAAAAGAGCTGCAAGACTTGATGAAAAATTTGGCTATATCCCCAAATGCCATTAATGCGTCTGGAACAGATAAAGGATTAGATACTTTTGGACTTTGGATACAAGACATTGAGAAGCAAGAACCTGCTCAATGGCTGAAGACTGACCCACGAGGCGATATGTACAGAGACGCAGGAAACGTGGAAGAATATTTTCAAAAATATATTGTTAGACCTCTAAAGAATTTCATTACCGGAAGTAAAGATTTTAATATTGATGAATCTTCAGGAGACGATGATGACGATATGTTTCTAGACGATGTCGTTGATTATAAAAATATAGATGATGGTGAAGTAGGAGAAGTATGAACAAAAAATCATTATCTCCCCCTCTTAGGAACATGAAATATTACACAAGGATGAATGACCCTGTTAAAATGCTTACAGACAAAGAAATGACTGAGGCAAAGAAAAGTCGCATTAAGAGTTGGGTAACTTTTTATAGGTCTAACCCTTCTTTTTTTATAGAACACTATATGGGGGTAAAACTTTATCCATATCAAAGATTTTGGGTAAACTTAATGTCTAGGTCTACAGAATTTGTGGGCATTGCTTCACGTGCTAGTGCGAAAAGTTGGATTGTAGGCGTATACACTATAGCAAGGTGTATATTATACCCCGGTACTATTGTTGCTTTAGCTTCTTCTACAAAAGCCCAAGCAGGATTAATCATTGCAGAAAAATGTGCTGCTCTTAGGGATGAACACCCAAACATAGCCAGAGAAACATTAAGTATAACAACCAATCAAAATAAATGGGAACATCTTTTTAAAAACGGCTCTAGAATAAATGTGGTTGTATCTGGTGAAGGCGGTAGAGGTTAAAATAATAAATATTTGTAGCAATAAAATTTTATATAAATAAATCCAAAAGGAGGAACATATAAAATGTTTACAACAGGAAAAGAATGGACGGAAGAAGATATAAAGTTTCTAAAAGATAATTACACAACCATGACAACTCGTGAGTTAGCAAATTCTCTTGATAGAACTTATTCTTCTGTAGAAAATAAGAGAGGAAGATTGGGTTTAAAAGAGGAAAGAAAATATAATTTCAATTTTGATTTTTTCAAAAACCCTTTAAATGAGCATTCCGCATATTGGCTTGGCTTTATCGGCGCTGATGGTTATGTTTCAGATGATGGTAAAAGTCTGGGAATTACATTGAAAAGTGATGACTACGAACACTTGAAAAAACTTAATAAAACATTAAAAGGAAACGTTCCGGTGGTTTTCAGAGAAAGAGCCCCAACCATTATATCAGGAAGAGAAACAGGGGTTAGAAAGCAATGCTCAATTCGATTTTATAGCAAAGAGATGGTGAGAGACCTGTCTTCTTACGGAATAGTTCCAAGAAAATCTTTAATCATTGAATTTCCGCCCATTGAAGACAATTATTTACTCTGGTGCTATATACGTGGATATTTTGATGGAGACGGTTCTTTACATTACGATAAGAGAAGTAACCAATTAAGGGCAAAAATAACATCGGGCTCTTACTCCTTTATAAAATCTTTTTCCGAATATCTAAAAAATTTTGATATAAAAACATACATTACAACTAATAAAATGGATTGTGGAATAACAGGGAAAGAATGTACTAGATTGTTTTTATCAAAGATTTATGACAATGCCGGCGTTTATTTAAATAGAAAATTCAAGAAGTATAAAAAATACAAATATTTATTTGGCTTCAGCGAGTAGCAATGCTCGTTTAAAATGGCGCAAAAAACGGGAACGTTGAGACACAAACCCGAGTGGAAGGTTATAATTAAAAACATAACCACACGCAACGCATAGAAAATGAACCCTTGAAAAAGGAATATAATTTTTCCAAGAGTGCGCCTACCCCAAGTGGGTAAAAAGATATGCTGAACTTAAGAGAAAAAAATCTTAAGAATGCGAGAATAAAAAGTCTTGCAGATAACATAATGCACCGCAGTAATATAACTGTACTAGAAGAAAGGCGCTTAATTCCTACTGTCATTATTGATTCAATCATTAGACCCTTTCTAGTTAGCCGCCAACCCCCTTACATGATGAAGCCAGAATATTCGGCTATTGAAGAATTAAGGGAAGAACCAATAGAAATAATTATTACCAGTGCCCATTACAAAACATATGAGTGGTATCCTGAAATTAAAAAATTTATCAAGAAGATGGCAGAAGGTGACCCTGATATAAAAGCCATATTCTTTGATTACTTAATTTCTTTGCATCACGGCATTAAGACCAAGAAGCAAATGAAAAAGGAAAATGAAACCCTTGACCCGATTACTTTCTTGATGGAATATGGAAATATACCATACGGGTCATCCAGTCTATCTTTCTATAAACTTGGTTTGTTTAACAGGGATGTTAAAAAGAGTTGGAGACCAATAACTGATGAAGAGTACATAACCACAAGGAAAAACCCTTATGATATAATCAAAAGGGCTGACGAAATGCGAATTGTTTCAGTCGATGTGGCTATGAGAGCGGGGTCTACCAACGATAATACAATTATAAGTTGCGGTAGGTTAACCCCTAGCCGAAAAGGATGGATAACAGAAATATGTTACATGGAATCTCATAACGGAAAGAACACAGCTTTACAGGCACTGCGTATAAAGCAGATATATAAAGAGTTCCAAGCCGATGTACTTGTACTCGACTTAGCAAACGCTGGAATATCCGTGTTCGATGCCCTTTCATCTGTTACTAAAGATGAAGTTAGAGGATTAGAGTATGAAGCATATACGGTTATGAATTCAGATGATGTTGACGATAAAGTTTATGAAGAGTTAATCAACAGGACACTTGGGCAAGATGCTGTTGGATGTATTTTTCCAATCTCAGCCACCTCCCAACTAAACTCCTTGATAGCAGTTAAATTCAGAGAGAGATTAAAAAAGAAACTTGTTTTATTCTTAGTTGACGATAACACGGAGGAAGAGTTCTTGATTAAATCAGGAAACAAAGATATATTAGACCAAGAAGATACAGGCATAAGAGCCCACCTATTACAAGCTCATTTGCAGACAAGTTTATTTATAAATGAGTCAATTGCACTAGAGATGATGCTCCAGAACGGTTTAATTAAATTGATAGAACCACCGGGAGCTAGGAAAGATAGATATACATCTGTTAGTTATCTCAATTATTATGTATCTTTAATGGATACACAATTATTGAAAGAAAAATACTCCGGTAACGATGAGCTTGAATTCTTAAGTTTATCTCGGGTGTATTGAAAGGAGGAATAATTGGAAGAAAATGACAACGAAAAAGACGAAATTCTTATAACCGAAGAAAACGTGTGGTCGGTTATTGAATATGCTAGGGCACTGTCTATGGGAATGTATGGGCAAACCTATTTGAATCCAGAATTAATTTCTGGAAGAATGAAAGATATTACTCTTAACCCATTACAGGCAACTCAGGATATGCTTGATAAGGCAATGAAAGAACCTAAGTCAAATGAGACACAACTTCAGCAGTTCTCCCAAAGTTTTGAACTTACTTCTATGGTATACAAAAGGCTTATTTCTTACTTGGGAAATATGCTTTCATTCGATATTACTTATACAGCGAATACTAAAAACAAAGAAGACTACACAACCCCTAAGTATAAGAAAGACCTTCAGGCAGTAGAAACCTTTTTGGATAAATTCGACTATAAGAAAGAACTGCGGGTTGTTGTAAGAGAAATGTTAAGGAACGATGCCTACTTTGGCTGCTTTGTGGATACAGGAAACGGTTATGTTCTACAAGAATTACCTGCCGAATTTTGCAAAATAACAGGCAGGTGGGAAGGCGGTTTTCTATTCAGCTTTAATACCTACTGGTTCTTGCAGCCCGGAGTTGATATTAACATGTATCCTCCTTTCTTTAAAAAGAAATATAAGGAAATATGGGAAAACTCAAACGCACTCAAGAGTTATAATCCATCTTTACCAGTTGAGCTAAGAGATAGGTCATCTTGGATTTATTGGGTTGATATTCCAACAACGTTTGGTGTTTGTTTTAAATTGTCACCCGAGCTGGCAACAAGGTTACCTTATTTCAGTCCTATTTTTAATGACTTGATTTTACAACCCTTGATGCGCAACTTGCAAAAGAGTATCAGCATGGCAGCGGCTACCAAGATAATTATGGGTGAAGTTCCCTTGCTTAACAGGGACGCCAAAGCCAGTGTAAAAGATATGTTCTCCATCAGTCCTGATTTGCTAGGCAAATTCATGGCGTTGGTGAAAAGCGCTATCACAGAAGCAGTTAAAGTCGCATCTGCACCTTTGACAAATATAAAAGGTATTGATTTTAAAGGCGACAATGAAATGTATGATAGCTACTTGAGAACAGCTCTGGCTTCCAGCGGTATTAATACAAATCTTATTTTCAGTAGCAGTGTAAAGCCAAACGCAGTAGAAACTCAATTAAGTTTAAATGTTGATGAACAAATGATGACTGCTCTTTATGAGCAGTTCAATGAGTTTATGAATTATTTCATAAACAAGCGCACCAACACTTATAAATTTAAACTTGTTTTTGAAGGAACTGATTTCTTCTTAAACAGGGCAGAAAGATTAGAAACAGCGATTAAACTGTTTGATAAGGGTATCATATTGCCCCAAAAGATTGCGGCTGCAATAGGTATGAAACCCGCTCAAATGAGAAGGCAGATGGAAGAGTCTGGCGCTATGGACTTTATGGCATTGGTGAAAGCACCTGCTTACGAACAGCAAACCAAGATAGCCCAAATGACGATAGATGCTCAACAGGACTTGACTGAGTTAAGTCAACAAGGGCAGGTTGAAATAACCGAGTTAAATCAGGAGGGTCAAAAAGAACTCGCAGATTCTAATCAGCAAGCAACTTTAGAGACCGCAAAAATAACTAAAGCAAACACACCTAAAGTTCCAGCCACAAGTAAAGCCGACAAAGGCAGACCACAAAAAAAGACTTCTAGATTGGGGGAAGAGGGGCTTAAAACTCGTGAGACGGGTGGAAATCTTGGGAGAGGAGGAAAAATTTGATGCTAATATCAGATAACTTAAGAAAATCAATATGTGAGCAGATTTCGCATGAGAAATATAACTCTCACCTTTATTTATATATCTGCGGATACTTAAGGAATAAAGGCTTGGAAAATTTAGCAAAGCATTTTGAAGAACAGCACAAAGAAGAATTCGAACATTCACTTGAATTTTTTAACTTGCTCACCGATATGAATGCAGATGTAGTGATTCCAGAAGTGCCTGAAATTTCAATGCCTTTCCCAACAATCATTGATGTTGCAAAGTTCTATTTGGCTAGGGAGATTCTTACCACGACAGCCATTAACGCTATTAAGAAAATGGCTATGGAAGAAGATAACCCTATAGTCGAAGAGAAAATGCGTGAGATGATTACCAAACAACAGAATGAATATGGAGAAGCTACTACATTCTTAGACAGGGCTATACTTATGTCAGAGTGGTGGCAGGTGGCCTTGTGGGATGCGTCTATAGGGTGATATAATGATAGTAAATCCAGACAGTATTAAAGACTTGTATAAATGCAAAGAACAGGTCATGAGGTACTTAGCATACAAATGCCACATTCCTGTTCTTTCTTATGACAAAGATTATTATTATTTTGTTTATAATAATCATTTAAAAGATGCTTTAAAGAAGATGCCTTTGGGAATAAAGTTACATTCTTATTTTAAAACATGAATATGCTTAAATGAAAAATGATTATGCAATAAGTAAAAATATTCCTTTGATTAGAATTAAACAAAAAAACTTCAAGAATATTTCCAATATATTGCAAGAGAAATTATTTTTGGGAAGGAGGTAAAAATATTGAAACAAAAATTAAGTTTTTCAGTCGAAGATGCTAAGATGATAAACGAGAATCCAGATTCCAACTTTGCGGTTTTAGCATTAGACTTTTTTGCTTCCGGGGAGAACCTACACGACATGTATGTTTCGGAAGAAACTCTCATGAGGACTGCCGATACAATAAAGAACTGCCCTCTCGTGTGGTTGTATGACGAGACCTTAGATGATATTTATACTCACGACAAAAATGAAGTCCCCTGCGGGTTTGTTCCAGAAAGTTCCAATCTATCCAGCAAAAAGACGGAAGACGGGAGGACGATGCTTTCTGTAATTGCCTATGTATGGAAAAGATATACGGGAGAATTATTAAACTTTTTTAAGAGGGATGGTGGTAAAAAACCAATAAGTGTGGAAATGACTGTTTATAAAATGCAAACTCTTCCAAACGGATACCAAGAGTTACTTGACTTCAAGTATGAAGGTATAACCGTTTTAGGAAGTTTTGTTACTCCAGCTATCCCTATGGCTGAGGCGACTGTTTTATCTTTTGCTGAGCTTACAAATGAGTATAATGATGATTTAAGAAATGAGTTTGATTCTGATAATATCAGAACTTCACTCCCTCATACTGACAAAAGCGCCGAAAAATGGGCAGAATTAATTGTTGAGAAAATGGACAGTAAAAGAGAAATCCTTACTTTTCCATATAAATCTATGAAAGACGCAAACCCCGCTTTGAGGGGTATAAGTCCGCCTATCACGGTTGAGCAAGCCAATGAAATAGCTAAGCAAGCTGATGCGATTGGAAGTGATGACAAAAAGAACGGTTGGGCTATTGCAATCAGTTCGTTTAAAAAAACTCACACCGTTAAAGACGGAAAATGGGTAAAAAAGGAGATAACTAATATGACCGAACAAGAAAAATTAGAACAAATGGCTGCGGAGGCTAAAGCTGCTGAAGAAGCTAAATTTGCCGAAGATGCAAAAACTGCCGAGGAAGCAAAGTTCGCAGAAGATGCGAAAGCTGCCGAGGAAGCTAAGGCTGCTGAGGAAGCTAAAGCCAAAGACGAAAAGAAATTCGAATTTCCTAAAAACATGAGCCTTGAGAAAATGGCGGCACTCTTCTCAGATGATGCTGATGAAGACGATGTGAAGATGGCAAAAGAAGAGTGGGCTAAAGGTGCTGAGTTCGCCAATCCTGCTGTTGTTATGGGCGGCATGTTTGCCAAGATGTGCAAGATGGCTGAAGTTATGGAAAAGATGACAGCCGACAGTAAAGCATACATGGCTGAGAACGAAGAATTAAAGAAATTTAAAGCTGAGTTTGAAGGTCAACAGAAACAGTTTGCCATTGATAAGACATTCAAAGCACTCGAAGAGAAGGTTATTATTCCGGATGACGCAAGGAAAGAAATGATTGCAGAAGCTGATAAATATTCTTTCGCTCAAATCGAAGAGTGGGAAACATATTGCAAGGCAAAATCATTTGACTTCGCTGTAAAAGGTGACAGCAAATCAGATGTTGTACGAATTGGTATCTGGTCTACCGGAACAACCAAAAAGCCAGATGAACTCTGGTCTTAATTTTATTTTTTATTTTAATAGGAGGTTTTAAATGGCTTATCATGGTGTTTTAATACCGGAAGCAATCGCAGCCAGCACTATCGACTCTTTAGTTAGAAGTGTCGTAGATGCAGCCGATGTTGATAACGGCAATGTTTTTGTAATGGGTGCACGTTCAACTACCGCAGGACTGCCCGAGGTTTTTGAAATTTCTGTTCCTTTAACTGGTGCGACAACTCTAGGTAATCTTTGGATGGCATATTCTGGTGACGAAATTGTTGTTACTGATAGCAAGTACAAAGGTTTAGACCCCGATGTTCGCAATTTCTATAATGCTGCTGGCAAGGTATTTTCTGCATACAAACCCCAAGTTGGTGACATTATTATGTTAACCGCAGATGCAATTTTAGACGCTTATGATGCGGGTAATGACCTTTTCATAGTTGCAGCAAATAGTTCTTGGGAACTACAGTGGAGTACTACCAATCCCGGCACAGGTTTAACTTACGCCCTTCTAGGAGTTAAGTATATTTCTCTTGCTACGGGTGGGATTGATAGCCAACGTGTGGCTGCTTATGAATTTGAATGTATTGCAACTTACGCAGTGTAATTTTTGAAAAAGGAGATATAATATGGCATATCATGGAGTTTTAATTCCCGAGGCAATTTACGCTAAAGATGTAGATGCCTATATTAGAAGTGCAGTTTCTACTACTACAGCGGTTGACAACGGGAACATTGTTAAACTTACAACCCGCTCTGCTGTTGCGGGGGAAGGTGAAGTATTTCTTGCGATAGCACCTTCAACCGGAAACGGTCTTACTGGCTTGTGGATGGTATATTCTGGTGACGAAATTGTTGTTACAGATGCAAGATACAAAGGCTTAGACCCTGACCCTCGTAATTTTTTTGTTCCAATCAGCACAAGCACAGAAAGGCATGTCTTTTCTGTGTATAAACCAGCTTTAGGCGACATTATTCTGTTAAGTGCAGATGCCCTTGCTGGTTCATATGTTGCTCTTTCAACAACCCATATCAGCGCAACTGATACTACTGGTGGCATTCACTTGTTATGGGACACTCAACTTCGCACCGCAGTTCTATGCTACAAGTTATTGGCAGTGAAATATATTTCTCTTGCCACAGGTGCTATTGATGACCAACGTGAAGTTGCTTACGAATTCGAATGCGTAAGTCTTTAATATTCAAAAAAGGAGAAATATAATATGAAAATAGCTAATCAAATTGTCGCTTTCGCAGGGGAGGCTAACTTAGCTCCTTATAAAATGTTTGCCGACTACTACAACCACTTCCTTTCACTGAACGGTGCAAAGAACGTTGATTTCCAGACTACAGCAACAACCCCCGAAGGTATTGTTGTGCCTGTTTCCTTCTCCGAAAAAGAAGAGAAAATGAACGCGGCTCTTAAACGTGAAATTATGCGTGTTGCTGGCGTAACCAATATCGGGGATTTCCCGATTGAAAGTTGGGCAAATCATCCTACTTTAAAGTGGGCTACATTCGCAGTTATTTCTGCCATGATTGATATGGTTCTTCCTGATGCAATCATCGGAGATGTAGGTATTTATTCAGATGTTCGTACCATCGGTTGGGGCGATAGCGCCGCATTTGACGTTAAACCCCGTGACCTTTTTGTTGTGTCTAAAGGTGGTAAGTCAAAGAGAACCACCGAACTCCACAAACAATTCGTGGGTCAGATTACCGTTATGCCAGAACCTCGTCAGATGACCGTGTTCGTGTCTTTGATGAAAGTTTTAGCAGGTAAGGAATCCCTTGCTGATATGGTTATCAAGATGGTTCGCTCATTTGAGACTCAATTGAGCTATGATATTTACGATGCATTTGCTACTGCTATGGGCGCTGTTACCAACACTGCTTCTACCGGACTTCGTGTTGCGGGTTACACACAGGCTGAATTTGTACGCTTGTCACAAACCGTTGCCGCATGGAATGGTGGTGCTAAACCTGTTGCTATCGGAACTCAACGTGCTTTGGCAAAAATCCTACCTTTGGACGCAAACTATCGTTACGAGATTGACAGCGATTTCGTAAAAGTCGGTTACCTACGTAACTTCCAAGGAACTGATATTATGGTTCTACCTCAAATCGCTGACTGGACAACTCCGTTTGCTTTGAAATTGTCTGATTCTAAGATTTGGATTGTTTCACCTTCTGCACAGAAAATCGTTAAGCTTGTTCTGGAAGGTTCTGCCCTATCTTATACTTCTGACGTTTACGCAAACGCAAATCTTGTTCAAACTTCTACCCTTATTAAGAGTTGGGGTACTGCTATCGCAACAAACGCTGTTGCCGCAGAAATCACTCTTTAATTTCAATAATAGGAGTGGGGCTAAGTCCCCACTCCATTATCTTTTATATATATTAGAGGAGAATAATGAATACAAAAAGTACTACCAAGCTTTCAACTGAAGGTAAAATCGAAACCGCAAAGGCTAGGTTAGCCCGTTTGAAAGCAGAGATTGCTGAATTAGAAGGAAATGTCGAGGCTGCTAAAGAAGAAGCCAGAACATTTGCAAAGCCAAATGTGGTGGATGTGAAAATTCAGCAGGACGAATATATCCCTGTTATGAGTTTGTTACCGTACAATCTTAACCTTACCACGAGGGAAGGTGGGCAGGGAAGCGTCAAAAAGTTTACCAAGTTCGGAGAAGTAAAAAGAATTATTTATAAGGATTTGGTGGACATTCTTGAAGTACACCCTAATTTTATGGAGGCGGGATATTTCTATATCTTACATCCGGGGTTCATACGTCATCATGGTTTAAATGACATTTACTCTAAAATATTAACAAAGGATAAAATTGAAGAAATACTTTTAGCAAACACAGAAGAGTGTGTTACTCTTTATAGCTCAGCTAATGCGGGGCAGCAAGAAATAATTATTCAACTGCTTGTAGATAAGGTTCGTGATAATCCTGAATCTATAAATCTTAATATGATTGACAAGATTTCTAGGGTATCTAAAGTTGACATTATCAAACGAGCAGAGGATAGTAAATTCGTTGACCCGGCGACTGAGCAGCAAGAAGAAGCTCAAACAGCTTAAATAAATTTAAAAAGGAGGTCTAATGGCTAATACTTCTTTAAGTGAGGTTTACGACCTCTTTATGATGACAATAACTGACTACAGGTTAATTGACCTGTTGCAAACGTCAGAACCGGACTTTGAAAATTACCTACAGTCGTGGCTTGAATATGCGATTGTAGATTTTAGTGTCTGCGACCAAGATTTAGATTTTGACGAAGACACAAAAGAGTTCCCGGTTGTTTTAAGTAGAGATAACAAAACAATGCTGGCTACTTTGATGATGAAATACTGGCTGCAAAAGGCAGTGAATGATGTAACCCAATTTAACTTGCACATAACTGATAGAGACTTTAAAGTTGCATCGGAGGCGCAAAACCTGAGAGAAAAGAGTACCCACCTTAACATGGCTATAGAAAGATGCTCTCAAATGTTGAATGACTATGCATACAAAAGGGTCGATTGGACAAATTGGTTTAATCAAAGTTTTAGTGGGGTGTAAATATGAGTGATTATAAATACACCCTCTCTTCTTTGGTTGGTGCAGCTAAGAAGGGTACAGACCCAAAGGCTCAGTATATTGAGTTATTTCAAAAAACATTAACAGACCAGTTCTATAATTCATCTGACTGGTGGACAGTTCAGGAGGAAATAAGCTTTGGTTCTCAGACATACTCAGATGTTGATGTACGTATAAATCATGTTATCAACGCAGAGACAGGCTTAAAACTCGGGGACGACTGGAAGACAGTGCTTTTCCAAGACGTAAATCATGGTATAGAATTAGGAAAACATTTTATCTTTGATAATAACACTTGGCTAACTATAAATACTGAACTTGTTAAAAACCTTACTGGAACATGCACTATCAGAAGGTGCAACAATACATTGAGATGGATTGAAGAATCAACAGGTATATACTATGAAGAGCCGTGTTGTATTGAATATATGGTCAAAGAGCCTAGAGATTATGCTACAGCAGGTTCTCCATTCATGACCCCCGGAGGATTCCTGCATATTGAAATGCAGTTTAACCCGAGAAGCAATTTAATAAACGAAAACCAGAGATTCTTATTTGGAAACCCTAATCATTGGACTTGCTATAAAGTGATAGGGACTGGTTTGAACGACTTCAGGAATAATGAGACATATGACAACGGCACTGCAAGAATATTGACTCTAGACTTAATTGCTAATTTTGTTAATAATGAGTTAGATGATATTACAAACGGAATTGCAGATGTTGGTACAAATGTGTACACTATTACTCTTGATAAAACAAGCGCTTCGGGGGCTGCTGCCAGCGCAATACAGTTGACTCCAAGCATAACTTACAACGGGAAGAGTACGACTAGGACAGTATTGTGGACAAGTTCTGATACAGCAAAAGCTACTGTAAATTCATCTGGTTTAGTTACTCTTGTGGCTAACGGAACAGCTACCATAACAGCAACAATTGATGGAAACCCCGCCCACACTCACTGTGCAATAACGGTTAGTGCATCACCTTCTGTAGAGAGTGTAATAAAAATTACTCCTGATACTAATTATATATTGGAAGGGGCTACCAAATCTTATACTGTATTCCTATATGAAGATGATGTTATTCAATCGGATACGTTTACAATCACATGCGATAACCATAGCGTTCCTGCTGGAAACTTTACTTTTTCAGCCAGCGCAAACGGGTTTACAATTGTAAATAAATTAAAAAATGTGGATTCATATTTGACTGTCAGTTGTGTTGTTGGGAGCATTACAAGAACATTTAAGATTTATTTGAAAGGTGCATGGTGATAATATGACAGATACTCCAAACATAGGTTCAAGTGCTTATAATGATTTTAGAAGTTTTTCAAAATTATCTTATAATTGCATAAAACATATGATAAATAATAATGAGTTAATTTGGAAGTTATTAAAATATACTGACCCGGATGCTTGGGGCAAAGCAGATTTATCACAGGAAGAGAAAGCGTCTTTAATTTACGCGGGGCAGCAGGATACTTCTATGTACAATGTCTTTATGGACGGGAAGCAACCGGACGTTCTTGTGAAAGAAGTTACTTTGGTCAGAATAATGCCGAGTTATGCTGTAGGTTTAAATAGAACTATTGGTTATATTGAGGTAAGCATGGAAGTATTTTCTCACTATAAAATAAACCATCTTTCAAATTATAAAACTAGAATCGACACCATCACGGAAGAACTATTAGCTACTTTTAATGGTGTAGATGTGGGTGGTTTAGGCTTATTATCATTTGATAAAATGGCTGACCAGAGTTCTAGACTATTTCAAGCAGGGCAGATACCTTTTGGTGGAAAGCAGATAATATTTTCCACCTATTCAGCATAAGGAGCGTATGGATATTAGCAGATATGTTACTTATGATTTACCTGTTCCATATAGAAATATAATTATATATCCTGCAATAGTAAAAGATTATTTTCATTTTGCAATCTATTCACAATGCTTAACGACAGAGAAAAACTTTATTCCCGATATAAAATTAATATCAATGACAGAATTAGAATATCTTTATTATGGAACAATTCAAAGTCCGGATAAAACCCCTTATTTGTTTCAACTCGATAGGCTTCTTTCTATATGTTTGAAAGAAGACAAAAGTTTTGAGAAAATTGAAAAAAGCGTAGAAAGATATAAACAGGATGAAAAGGGAAAACCTTTTTTTATTATTGATAACGAGGAATACAGGGCGAATGACTATGATGAAATTAAAAAAATAATCTGTGAGCAAAATTTCATAGAACTTCCAGACCCTACAATTTCGAAAGAGGTTAGAGATTCTTTAGAAGAGGCTAGACGTTATAAGCAAAAAATAGCGGGGAATATTCCCGGCTCTTTTGAAGATTATATAATTTCTCTTTCTACAGTGACCGGATGGACACAGGAGTATATCCATTCAATGTCAATAAGAAAGTTTATTAAAAGCATACGGAGAATGGATAATTTAATACATTATAAAATTTATCTTGCTGCGTCTATGTCAGGAATGGTTGAATTTAAAGACAAATCATTCATAAAACATTGGCTGACAAATATAGATGAAACGGATAAATATAGAGATGTGTCTATGGACTTAGATGCAATGAAAGATAAAATTTCTATGGAAAGCGCTAAAAATAACTAGCGCTTTAATTACAAAATTTTTAGGAGGTTCGAAATTATGGCTAATAGAAAATTCTTAACAAGTGTGGCAGACGTTTTTGCATATGATGACAGTGATAATATTTTGTTTACTGCAAAAACACTCTTAGATAGCTCAATTGAAGTCTCTCTAGGTTCTGCGCCTGTTCGTGGTGGTCGTGGTAACCAGTTACAATATATTTATTATCACACAGGCGAAATGAAATTCAACTTGACAGACACCCAATGGAATCTGGCAATGTTGGCTGGAACAGTTGGTTCTTTGCAATCATCTAGTGAACCATATTATATTGAAGAAGAGGTTACGGTTACAGGAAGTGCCGGAACTGTAGCAGAACTGCCTTTAGCATTCGAAACTGGCGGGGTTATTTATGGTTGGGCAACATCTCCTCTGGGAGTTAACCAAAGAATCGTGATTGCAAGTCCTGCTAGAACTTTTAGTGTTAGTGGTGTAGAAACATCAGGGACTTGGTGTGTCCGTTATCTTACGTTAAATGCAAGTGTAGGAAAAACCGTAACAATCTCAGCAAACATGATTCCTAGCGTTATTAAACTCGTTATGGAAACTCAGTTAAACTCTTCTGATGTTAATACCAATAAGATTGGTATTGTTCAAATAATTGCCCCTACCGTTACCCTTTCTGGTGGTTTTTCAATTGCTATGAAGGCTGATGGAGTTGCAAACACTCCTCTAACCGGAACGGCTTTGTCTTACAATCCCGGCGGAGCAGGATGCACTACTGAACCATACTATGCCACAATCACTGAAATTATTGACTCTAGCAACTGGTATGATGATGTTGTTGCATTGGCTATCGAAGGTGGTAACTATACGCAAGCAACCGCGACAACTCATACGGTTGTTGTCTGGGCTATCCCATCAAGCGGGGCTGCTTTTCACGCTCCATATGAGGGAAAAATAACATTCGGATTGGCAACTCTTGCAGGAACAAGCATTAATGCATCAACTGGTGTTGTCACCTCTGGTACAACCGCAGGGACAGCCACCATTACTGCACTTATTGCAAGTGCTACAACCATTGACGTAACCTGTATTGTTACTGTGGCTTAACTTTGTTTTAAAATAGGGCGGGGTTTATCCCGCCCTTATATATTGGAGGCATCATGGAAAAATATGAAGGAAAGAAAGAAGAGGTAAAGCCTGTTCTTGAAGAGCCTAAAAAACCGCCAAAAATAAAAACTCAAGTAGAAGTTACAGCGGTGGCAAAAGGTTATGTTTGGTTTAAAGATTCCGAAGGAAACGGAAGCAGAATTCCTATAACAAAAGAATATGAAAAAGCAAAAGTAGGGGATAAATTATATATATAGCAGGACAACTAATAGATACACCACCTTTAACAGGTCGGTGTATCTTTTTTTAATTTTTTAATAAAATGGAGATATGATGGACAAGGTTAAATTGGAATTTAAAATTCCAAAAAATAAAAAAATTGAATATAACGGTGTTGAATTTGAAGTTACCCCTTTTCTAAGTATGGCTAATCAGGCGGTTTTAATTAACAGGTATATAGCTGAATATTTTGAAAAAGTTGAAATTCCTGTTACAAAAGGCTCTGACTACAACTATCTTGGAGCAGAATTTAGTTTAAAAAATAACATTCTTCAAGCGGTAACTAATATAGACACAGAACCATTAGAAAATGATTTTTATGTAGACCCGGATTTGTGGAATTCTATAACAAGAGAAATTATAAACTATTGGGAGTTCGATGATAGTTTACATTATATTGTATCTGAAATAAAAGAACAATATGTTTTAAAGAGCTCTGTTGGAAAAGTTATTTCTGATTTGGCTGATAAAGTCTATCCTTTATTGGAGAGCCTTTCAAATATAACTCCAGAAGAAATTGAAAAACTCACAGAGTCAACGAAAGGGCTTATGAAAGAAGTTGAAGAAACTTCTTTTCCGGGTAAGGTAGAAAGAGCCCCGAGAAAGAAAAAGCTGCAATGATTGGCAGGTTAAAGCATTCATTAAAAGAACGTTGTCCTGAATGTGGAAAAATACTTCAGCTTAGAGCAATAGATATTAAGGCTATGGATAACGGTATTGAAATTACCATTCCAAAAGAAATTATCTGCTGCTCTAACCGAACTTGCCATTATGAAAGAGCCGTAGAGCAAAAACGGAGGAGAAGACAGGAAGATATTTTAACATTATAAAAGGATTATTTTATAGCCTTCTTGATGTTATAAAAGGAGGTGGAATATTATGCCAGATAGAGATTTCTTAGCAGAAATTGAAAATATAGATAATCAAGGTAAAAAGCTTACTTATGATGCCGTTGAACAAGTTATAACAGAACTTAAAAAAGATATAGATGATTCTGGAATTCTTAAAATCGCGGCATCTGGCTATGCTGAAGCTTTAACAATTAATATGGAAAAGAAAATGTACAAAGGGCTTGATAACGTTGTCCAAAAGGTAATGGCAGGAAGACTACCTCCTTCAGGAAAAATAAACTCCGGTAATTGGTTTCGTGCTGATGAGGAATCATATATACTTGACTATAGTGATAAACCGGGGATATATTTTAATCCTCAAGCTAGCGGGGTACACGGACAATTTTTAGAAGCACTTCTTTTTGGACAAAAACCGAGTAACACAGAAGAGGCAGATATTTTATTAGGTAATACAGGGCTTATTGGAAGCATTAAAAAAGAAATAAGAACAGAACTAAAATCAATTGGTACAGACCAAGGGGATTTGAAAGTTGGAACTCATGTGACCAGATATATAAATCAAGGGCTAATAGATGAGGTTCGTAAAACTGGTTATTTAATACAACAAACTGCTATTAAAGATAAAGATGGTAAAGAAATATTATCTGGAAGTTATATAGACGAAATGGTAGCCGCAGCCATAGGACTTGTAAAAATATGTATGAAAATAATGAGTTTGTTACTTGTTAGAACTGCTAAAAAAGAGATTACAGAAGGTATAGAAACAATTAGAATAAATAAGTCGGGCAAAGAATCAAGCAAAAAAAAGGTTATTTGGTCAAAATTTAAATATGTGTCTGCTGTTGTTTATGCACAACTAAAAGTAAATGAAATAATGGAAAGGTTTAAAGAACGGTATAAACCCGAGGGAAAGGGCGCTCCTTTTCTTTCAAAAGGTCGTGATTTTGGGCTTTTTAAAATGAGTGCAGCAAAATATAAAGGCACTAATAGCGATAATTATTATATGGGTTCAGCCACAATAACTGTTGAAATAAACATAAAGGACATGATTGAAAAAACAGCCAGAGAAATGAGTGAAAAAACTATTGCTGAAGGCGGTGGACTATATTCTAGTCGTGATGATTTATGGTTAAACCCTCGTTCAAGAAGAGCTTTTTTTGATACCATGCTGGATAGTGTTAAGGCATTTAACGAAGCGGGAAGACAAAAAATATGGATGGTATACGATTAAATTATAACAAAAAGGAGAAAATAAAAATGTTAAAATTATTACTTACGAACAAACAATTTTGGTTGGCTGTACTCGCACTTGTTCAAACACTTGCGCTTAACTATCTTGGAGTACCTCAAGATGTATGGCAAGCAATCAACTTAATTTTAATAACGTTAATTGCTGCTTTAACTGTTGATGGTGCTACCAAACAACTTGTCACAGAAATTCGCGCATACCGTGCTGACTTAAAAACACGTAAATAGTAATACTATTAGCAAGGGAGGGCATTATGCCTTCCCTTGCTTTTTTTGGAGAAAAGAATGGAAGAAAAAATAGTAATAGACAAGGAACTTATTAAAGTTTATAATGAACATTACTTTAAAAAGTATCCTAAAAGAAAGAAAGTCCCTATTAAAAAACCAATACCTCCTTCTTTAAACTATTTCATAGCTATGCAGAGGATGGCTCAAAACTCACTAAAACAAACATACAAAGAATTTTCAATTTGGTTAGCAAATTATTATAATATTGCTGATTTAAATTTAAATAAAGCTCAAATAAATTATACGTTCTTTTTTGGTGACCACCGAAGAAGGGATGTAGACAATTTAATGCTTACACCAAAATTGATAAATGATGGGTTTGTTGAAGCGGGAGTTTTAATAGATGACAACGGGGAGAATTTAAGTTTAGTTTTCAATTCTTTTAAATATGATAAAGAAAATCCAAGAGTTGAAATGCTCATAAGGAGTGTTGACGATGAATAATATTGCATCTTTGAAGGGAAGGAAAATGAAAAATGCATCAAGCCAACATTTTGGAGTTTCCATAGACCTTCCTAGAAACAAATGGGCGGCTACCATACTTATAACAAGAGGAAAAAGAAAGACATTAGGAAGATATAAAACGGAAGCAGAAGCGGCTAAAAGATATAATAATTATGTTTTAGAGAATAAATTAAATAAGCCGTTAAATATTATAAATGAGGAACTCTAAATGAAAAGATTGCCAAATATTACGGAAGAAATGTGGTCATCTATAAATCCTGAAAATAGAAAAATAGTGGAAGAATTTATAAGAGAGTCTACGAGCCTCAGTACAGATACTTTGAAGCAATATGAATCTGCTCTAAAAATATTTTATTATTGGGTAAAAGAGAATGCCAGCGATAAAGTTTTTTATGAAATTAAACCAAAAGATTATCTCTTATATCAAAACTTTTTAATTCGTTACGGATTATCTTCGTCTGCTGTTAAAATAAAAAGAAGTTCTATTTCATCTTTAAATGGCTATGTTGAAATTTATTATTCAGACGAATTTCCAGAGTTTAGGAATTTCGTTAATAAAAAAATACCTGCCCCCGAAACAAACTTTGTAAATGAAAAAAAACCATTGGATTTGGATGAATATAAAAACCTCTGCAATGAACTTGAAAAAATAGAGAAATGGCAAGAGCTTGCTTATTTAAAATGCTCTTTTTCTAGTGGCGCTAGAAGAGGGGAAGTTAGACAATTTTTAAAAGAAATTGCAAAAGAAGAACCTAAGATAATAGGAAATACAAAAATATATTCTACGGGAGATATTCGTTGCAAAGGAAAAGGAAAAACAGGGAAAATAAGGAAACTTCAAATAGGCGAAGATGCCATGAATTCTATTAAAAAATGGTTAGAAATAAGAGGGGATGACGATTGCAAATATCTTTTTATTTCAAAAAGCAAAGAAGGTATTAATCAAATAGCACCAGAACGATTTAATTCTTGGTGTAGTACAACGTTTGAAAAAATAGTTGGTAGGAGAATTCATCCCCACCTTTTCAGAGAGTCAAGAGCTACTTCAATGGTTGTTGAGCAGGGCAAGGACATAAAAATTGCCCAAAAACTATTAGGGCATAATTCATCATTAACAACCGAAATATATGTTGTAAGAGATGACAAGGATGATTCAGATGAAGCATTCACATAAGGAGTTGGAAAATTTAAAATTATAGTTACATGATAAAGCCTCTTTTGGCTTTATTGAAGGAGGTTTTATGCCAAGTATTACCATTGATATTTTAGCTAATACGAAAAAATTTGTAGACTCATTTAGCCAGATTAACTCTATGATGAAGTCAAAGCCATTAATCATTCCCACAGCACAAACAAGCGCCACGTCGGGAAATATTACAGAAGCTAACGCGATTAATACATCAATAAAAGAAAGAGCCGTTGGAATTTCTGAAGTCATTACAAAGACAAAAGAATATACTGATGCCTTGGGGCAAAACAAGGTAATTACAACAGAGTTAGAAAAAACATGGATTGGCACTAACGGGGAAATATATAAAACAACAGAAAAAGTAGGAACTGGTTGGGATAACTTAACAAAAAAGCATAAATTATTAAAAGAGACAATGGCTACTCAAGATTTTAAAGTATTTGCAGAAAATCTTGAAAGAGCAAAATTAGATGTTGATAAAATGGCTAAAAGTGCCGAAGACTTTAAAGCTAAAGCAACAAATATGGCAGGAAAACCCGCAGAAGAAGTAAAAAAACTTACAACTCAAGTTATTGAAGCTGCCGCCGCTTTTGGTAAAATGGGGGCAGACGACAAAGGCTTAACTGACGCATACAACAAGGTTGTAAACTTGAGCAGGGCGCTTCAATTAGCACAGGAAAAAACAACACAAGCAGCTAACGCAAACAAGAGTTGGGGAGCAAGTTTAGCTGGTGCAATGAAACAAACCATTGCGTATGCCGCATCCCTTGGATTGATAAGAATGGCACAGCAGCAACTAAGGGAAGGTTTGCAGTATATCATTGAATTAAATAAAGAAATGGTTAGCATTCAAGTTCTTCAAGCAGAAGGTGCTCAAACCCCGGAAGAAATTAATTCTTTGGCCTCAGCATATAATGATTTGGCAAAAGCAATGGGTGTAAGTACCCTTGAAATAGCTAAAGGAAGCCTTGAATGGCTACGTCAGGGTAAATCAATTGCAGAAACAACCGAATTACTTAAAGCTTCAACCGCTCTTTCTAAACTGGGTAACATGAGTGCGGCAGAAGCTACAGAGTATCTAACTTCAACCGTAAACTCTTACAAATTATCAACTGAAGATGCTATTAAAGTTGTAGATAAATTAATTGCAGTAGATAACAAAAGTGCTACTAGCGCAATGGAACTTGCAACTGCATTAAGATATTCAGCAGCAACAGCGGCTGAAGCTGGCGTTTCTCTTGAGCAATTAATTTCGTATATTGGTGTTGTATCATCTGTTACCAGAATGAATGCTGAATCTATAGGTCAAGCTTTCAAGACAATGCTGACCCGTATGCAAGATATTAAGGCTGGAAAGATTGATGAGGACGGTTTAGGAATTAACAACGTAGAAAGTGCTTTAGCCAGAGTTGATATAAAGCTCAGGGATAGCGCCACAAGTTTTAGAGATTTAGGCGGGGTTCTTGAAGAGCTTGCTACAAAATGGGATACTTTAAACGAAATTGAACAAGCAAACATCAGTAAAGCTATAGCCGGTATTCGTCAAGCAAACATGTTCCAAGTATTAATGCAGAACATGAATATTGCCTTAGGATACCAAAAGGAACAATTTAACTCTGCTGGTTTGGCTATGGATAGGTATCAAATCTATCTTGAAGGAGTTGAAGCTGCTCAAAATAAACTTAAAACATCTGTGGAAGGTTTATGGCAAGACGCTATAGCCAGCGGAGCTATAAAAAGTGTATTAGATTTTGGTACTAGCCTTGCTGGATTAGTTGAAGCATTAGGTGGGTTGCAAGTAGTTTTAGGAATTACAATAATAGCGCTTGCCGCTTACAAAATAGCAGTATTAGCAGCGGCGGGTGCAGAAGCTCTTTGGTTAGCGCTTAGCCCTATTGGATGGGTAGTGGCAGTAGTTGCAGCGCTTGCTGTATTGGCTGCTGGATTTAATCATCTTACCGGAGGTGTCAAGAGAAACACAGACGCATTTCGAGAATCCAGCAAAGCATTACAAGATACATCTGATGCTACGAGAAGTTTAAAACATTCTCAAATCGAAACCGAAACTCTTTCTGCCAGATATGCAAAATTAGCTGGAACTATTAGAAGAACAGCAGATGAAGCTAAAGAGTTTACAGATATACAAAATAAATTGCATGACTTATTTCCAGAACTAAGTGGTACATATGATGATAACCTTAATTTTCTAATATCATCTAGAGATGTATCTCAACAAATATTAGACATAGAAAGAGAAAAATATAAAGTTCTTTTGGCTGAGGGGCAAGAAAAAGGCAAGCAAGCTGCTATTGACGCCTTTAAAGTAATGGAAGATGATAAAAACAGATTGGCTGATGCCCAATATAAGCGTGACTTGGCGGCATATAATTATAACCAAAATTTTATCAATGCTATTCATAGTCAAAAGTATAAAAACGCTAAAGAAATAGAAAATCTTCCTTATATGATAACTTTAAAAAGTCAGTTAGATGCAGCAGAAATTATTTTGAATGAAGCTAAAAAATCAACAAAATCTTTTGAGTTGACACTCAAAGATATATATATGAGATTAGGCGTTGAAGCTAGAAAAGCACTGATAGAAGGGCTAGACCCAAACGGAACTAATTCTCTAATTCAAGGATTTATAAAAAAGGTAAATGACACAGAAGCTCTTCAGGCAGAAGTAAATATGGCTAAGATGCGAAGAGATGCCGGTATGTCACTTCGCCCTGAAGATATTTTTGGCAAAGCCACAGATGCCTTAACCTATGCTTCGGCTTTAAGTGAAATAACGGATGGTTTAGAGGGAGTAAATGCTATTAAGAAAGCAATAGCTGAGAACGGGGGTATACTTCCAATAGATAAAATTAAAGACGCAGAAAAATTAGGTTTAGTGATAGAAAAAGACCTTAACGGGAATTTAATTATCACCGAGAAATCTTTAAATAGAGTAACAGAGAACGCATACTATGCCAGTGATGCATTTATAAATTTGACACCAGAACTGCAAAATGCAGCAAGAGCGGCGATTGATTTGGCCAATGCAGAAGAAGCAACAACAGATGCATTTTTCAGCAATCAACAAATGCTTGAAAGCGTTATGGAGTCTTATCGCCAAACGGGGGAATTAACTTATCAACAAATGATACAGATGATGAAAGCCGGATATGCAGAAGCTATAATGATTGACGTAAAAACCGGAAAAATAACATTAGATACGATAGCTCTCCATTATCTTGTTGTAGCAGAAGCCGAAGTCATTGCTACGGAAGCGTGGCATGCTTACCAACTTGCTCTAACGGGAAACGCTCTAGATACAGAAACAAGAAAACTATGGCTAAACTGGCAAGCCCTTGATGCTCTAGCTAAAAAATTAAAAGAAATGCCAGATGCAATAACAATCCCAACATATGACGGCGGAGGTGGTGGAGGTGGTGGAGGAAAATCAGAAGAAGAGATAAGGTTGGAAGGAGAAATTAAACTTCTTGAAAAGAAAAAGAAAGCTCTCCAAGACCAACTCGAAGAATATAAAAAATACATCGCCGCACAAAAAGAATCTCTAAAGCGCATGAAAGAAGAGAAAGACTTCACTGATGAATTGATGAAGAAGAACTTGGATTTGGCTAAATTAAAAGCCAGAATCACCATCCTTTCTTTAGATGATAGCGAAGAAGCTACCGCAGAGAGACTAAAGCTCGAAGAGGAAGCCGGTCAACTTGAAACTGAAATTACCAAAGATAAGGAAGACAGAAAGTACGAACTCCAAATACAGGCATTAGATGACTTAGAAAAAGCATTTGAAGAAATGATTAACAAACAAATTGAAGCAATTGACACCATGATAGACAAGCTTCGAGAACAAATAAGCGCCTTGCAAAAGGGGTCTTCATCTGGTGCTAATACTATTGTAAAGAATAATGACAAGATAAAAATGTCATATGCCGAGATGATGGCAACAATTACCCAAATGATGAAAGATACATTCGGAGAAATAGATGTTGCGCATCAGGCGTGGGTTGATGAAACAGTAGAGGGTATGCTCAGACAAGGAAAGTCTTATGATGAGATATTAGAAAAACTAAGAGAGATGCTTCGCTTGCAGGATGAGTTATCCAAAAAAGAGGGTACTACTCCGCCTCCGGTTATCCCCCCTCCCACTGGCAAAGGTTGTTTTATAGCAGGAACAATGGTTTCTATGGCAGACGGGACAATTACACCAATAGAAAAAATCAATGTTGGAGATTTAATAAAATCATATGATTTTGAACAAGATAAATTAATTGACACAACAATAACTGAAACACTACATCATAAAAAAGAAGAAGTTGAAGAATATATTGTACTAAATGATTTCCTTAGCGTAACTCCCAATCACGCAATGTATGTGGAAGGTTGGTGGAAGCCTGTTAAAGATTTGACAATTGGCGAATACTTAACAGATATTCATGGAGTAAAAATAGAGGTTGCATCGTTGGAATGGGTTAAAGCAAGTGTTCCAGTATATAACCTTCATACAAACCATGAATCCCACAACTATTTTGCCAACGGGATTCTTGTTCATAACATCTATAAAAAGCATGAGGGTGGAATTGTTGAACAGCATCATGGAGGAGAGTTCGCCGGAAAACTAAAAAGCAATGAAGTATTTTCCAAGTTATTAAAAGGCGAATATGTTGCTACAGAAGGACAAATGAGTAACTTTATGGGTAACATACTTCCTAGAATTGCAAATCAACCAACAGGAACTTCTATTAAAAACGGGGAAACAAATATTTCCATGCCAATTCACGTTGAAGGCAATCTTGATAAATCTGTTCTACCCGACTTGGAAAAGATGATGAACAAAACATTTGAAAAAATGAATGCGGCATTAATGAGCAGAGGATATAAACGGTCAACTGACCAAGTTCTATAAGGTAATAAAAGAAACATTTTATATTAAGTAAGGGGGTTTATTTTATTATAAACCCCTTTTACAGAAAGGAGAAATAAATGCCATTTTATGGAAGAACATTTATCTATAATGGAATACCCTCTGAATTTTTTAATTGTTACATCGGTGACTTCGGAGGCGAAGGAGAGTCAAGAACAACTGGCTCTAACAATGTAGAATTACTTACACAAAAATTATTTAGAAGACCCGCTCCCCTACTTTTTGGAGCAGAACAAACTCCCGTGCTAACATTTCCCCTTTCTGCATATTTTCAAACTGAGTTAACAGCGGCAGAATATAGCGGCGTCGCAGGGTGGTTATTTGGGCAACAGGAATATAAACCTTTAAGAATTTGTCAAAATGATATGGAAGATACCTATTTTAATTGTTTCCTGACAGAACCTGATATTTTACGAATTGGTAATATGATTCAAGGGTTTACAACAACAGTTGTTTGTGATGCCCCTTGGGGATGGCGTGAGCCAAAAAAATATAGTTATACTTATAGGGGTGCTACTGCGTCTGGAACAATTATCTTTTTTAATGAATCTGCAAATTCTTTTTATACCTATCCAACAGAACTTATGATTACAGCAAATCGTTTTGGTGGAAGTGTAACAATAACCAACGTGACAGATAATAACAGACAATTTTATATAACACTATCCCCCTATGAAATAATAACAATGAACTGTGATTTACAATTTATTAGTTCAAGTATAGTAACATATCCATTGGAAAATTTTAATAAAAATTGGTTGAGATTTTTAAAAGGGCGCAATGACCTTACCGTATTGGGAAATATCTCAGCTATTTCTATAACCTCTCCAATTGCAGTTAAGGTTGGTTAATATTATGAGAAGGAGTTAACAATGAGTGAAACTTTAATTTCTACTTTCGAAAATGGGACTAATGACCCGCTTTGTACTCCTAGACCAACCGGTTTTGATAATATTGGAGGAAATCTTCCCAATTATGGCTGGTATAAAAGTATCCATTTTGATACATCCACATTTGTTAGCAGCTTTTTTGATACGGTTACTGATACAGAAAATAAATTAACCATAGCCCCCCAAGGCGCTCACGATGGCTCAGGAGGGCTTGTTTATACACATAGCAGTGTAACCGCATCATATGGGAAATTAGATATATCGGTTTTAGGGGGAGGATTTTTTGACCATTTTACAAACTTTTGGATAGATTTTTCTAAAATTTCTGTGGCAAGTGGAAAGACAATGGTTGTGTATAGGCAGCAAAACAGCACAAATAATACCGTGTTTCAAATAGAGCTTCAGGGTAATTACCCAAACACACTTACTTTTTATAAATATATTGACGGTGTTAAAACAATTATTGGGCGCTCATCTAGTTTACCAGCAGACTATAATAACGTATACATAGAGCAAAGGGAATATGGCAATGGAGGAATCAATTATATAGAAAGATTTATAGCCGTAAATGAAACAACCTTGTTTCATACAACAGGAGAAAGCTTTTCAAATTCAACCATTTATGTAAAATATGGTTTATTTGGATGTGTAGAAACAAATGACACAACCACAACTGGAACTTTGAAATTTGACAGTATATATTCAACCAGTATTGCGTGCCCACCAGTACCATCAACCCTTGCAAAAAAATCTGGGAATTATGGGGCGGCTTTTTACGCAGCCAGAAGTATTTCATTCGGGCAATTTGCGTATACAGAACAAAAAAATAATGTTGAATACTATTTTGATGTAAATATTGATAATTTAAATTTATCAAATTATTCTGATAATGTTACATATCTAGATTATTTTAATACCTTGGATTCATCCCCGGTTGTCTTTTATGCAACGGGGGATACTTCGACAATTATGGTGTTTGTTCGTTATACCCCCTCAACTGGAAAAACAATATATTTAGGGATATGGGATGATACACTGAGTGCCTTTTCATTCTCTTCACAATACTCGATTCTATCATGGAAAAATATAGGGTTAAAAATAGGAACAGGAGACGTTGTAACATTATTTATAGATGGGGTTGAAAAAGAAACGATAAGTCCCTCTGTTTTAAATGTAACATCGGGAATTGATACTGTTAATTTTGGAATACAGTCTTGGAATATCCCTATGGAAGACCCTGCGAGAGATTATGGGTTTGTATATATAGATAATGTTATTGAGCGGGATATTCCAGCCTTAATTCCTCAAACAATAACCCCAACCTATAACTATTTTAACCAACTCGAACTTCCCGGACTAATCCTGTGCACCCCAACAAAAGATGAAATATACCCTCTTGGTTTGGCCTACGGAATTAAAAATGTTCTCCGCTATAATGCACTTTCTGACCTTGAATTTAAATTCCCAAGAGTAGAAGGTGCTGAAGAAATATATGATGCAATTCAAGGAAAGATGGTAATTCTTCTTAATGACATTGGATATTACTTGATAGATTCTGCCAGCGAAGAAACGGACGGAGGCACTCTTGTAAAACAAGTGAATTGCCATTCTTTGGAATCAGAAATGATTGCGAGAAGGTTGACAGGATTCGAAGGAACTTATGAATTTTCAGATTTACTTAATACAATTATAAAACTTGCCCCAACTTGGAGTATGGGAAGCATAGCCACATCTTTATTAGGAGTGTATCGCACATTCAAGTCAAACAACAGTACTCTCTATAATTTTTTAATGAAAGATGTAGAAAAAGCTTATGGATGTATATTTTTGTTTGATACATTTACTAAAACTGTAACTGCATTAAAAAATGAAATACCCGCTCCAAGTACAAACATCTATGTTTCTATGGAAAATCTGATAAAAAAAACAGAATTTAAAGAAATAACAGAAGAAATATGTACTGCCCTTTATTGTTACGGTGGAGATGGATTGGACATAACCGGAGTTAATCCTCTTGGTACAAAGGTAATTTATAACTTCATTCATTTTAAAACAACTGCTTGGATGACACAAGGGTTGATTGATGCCCTGACCGTTTGGGAAGACGCCGTAGTAGCCCAACAAGCAGGTTATGCAAATAAAGTAACCAGATTAAATATTTTAAATGCTAATATGTTGATATTGGTAGATGCTTATGATGAATTAACTACCCAATATCAAAGTATGATAACTACACGAAATGGGTTATTAGAGCAAGACCCACCCGGAGATACAACGGATATAGATGCTAAGATTGCTGCACAAAAATTAAAAATATCCAGTGCGGTAGCAGATATTGCATCAAAGCAAATGGCAATAGATTCTCTACAGGTAGAACTTAGAAAAATCAGCAACAGACTTGCGTTCTCTCAAGGCGTTGTTTTTGCAAACATGGAAAAGAATGTAATTGCAATGGGAGAGGATATAGAGTTTCTAAAAGGGGATTGGGAAGCCGTTTATAAAAGTGCTTCTGGAAGTTGGCCTTATTTTGACCAAGCACTTATGGACAGTAGCAAAGAAGGAATATATAATCTATTTCGTGATGCCGAAGATGCTAATGATGATTTATTAGAACTTATAGATAATTTGTTTTCAGGAACAATTTTTACTGTTCCTAGTGGTTCTGTAAAAACAAGTATCGTTCAAGCTATCAATGGGGAAATAGTGGTTCTTGATGATATATATTCTGCTCTTCAAAAAATAATCCCGAATACAACAACAACCATATCCATAGATGAAATAAGAACTAAATTAATTGCTTATAAAGAAATAATTTATTTCGAACCCAATATGACAGAGGCTCAATATCTTGAATTAACCAGTTATATTTATGAAAATACTTATACAAATGCAAATATTAAAACATACACTGGAAAAACACCAAAAGAAACAATGGAGAATTTTCAAACATATTCTCAACAATTATATGACCAATCTCTAACGGTTTCAGAAAGGGTTGCCGTACCAAGATTTGAGTTCAAAGGGGATTATACAAATTTACTGGCATTGAAAGAATTTACCCCATTTACAGATGAATTAGACTTGGGTAAATCTATAACGGTTGGAAAAGATAATGATTTGGATATTATAGCAGTTCTATTGGAGCTTGATATAACCTATGATAGTCCTCAAGATTTTAATTTAACCTTCAGTAATAGCTTGCGTTTGGATAACTCAAGATATATCTACGGAGATTTAATGGGAGAAGCTGCACAACTTGGCAGCAACTTGAGTGCGCTGGCAGCAGGGGGAACAGCAATAGCATCTGTAGCCAATACATTTATGGGTACTTCTTTTATGGATGAGTCTTTTACTGCTGGTTTGGATACAGGGGCTTTATTAGAAGTTCCCACCCTTGGAGGAATTTCATCAGGGACAACTCCGGGACATAAGATAGTTGTTGAAGATTCGTTTATGCCACAAAGAGCGGGATTAAGTTTTGGACTTGGATTTAGCGTTCAAGATGATGTTATAAATAACAGAACTATTGTAACAAGCCTTGAAGGCGAGGGGGGTGGAGGAGGAATTACACTTGCTTCCGATGAACACGGATTGAGTTTAGCTGGCACGGTTCTCGATTCGTATTTGCTTTCAACGCATGCTGCCATAGGAACAAATGGAAATAATGTTTGGATTGGAAGCGGTGGTGATTCCGTAAGTGGAACAGGAACACAGGGGTCTTATAATATCTCTTTGGGAATGGTTGCCCTTTATAATAACACTAGCGGATATTATAATGCTGGTTTAGGGACATATTCTCTTGCTGCAAACACAATAGGCGCTAATAACTCTGCTGTAGGCTCATATAGTTTATATTCAAACACATCAGGCTCTTATAATGTTGCTTTTGGATATTATGCTCTCCATACAAGTAATGGGGATGAAACAGTTGGAATAGGTGCATATGCTCTTCAATATAATAATGCTAATACTGGCAATGTTGCCATAGGCGCATATGCAATGGCTTCTTATCTAACGGCACAAGGATGTGATAATGTTGCCGTTGGTTATGGTGCGCTTAATGGAAATACTTCTGGCAGAAGAAATTCTGCCGTAGGAAAAGGCGCTCTTTATTATAACACAGATGGAGACAATAACATTGCTATGGGAACAGATGCTCTTCATTCAAGTACATTGGGAGATGATAATGTTGGGGTTGGATATTTAGCACTTTATCATAATACAGAAGGATATAGTAATACTGCTATTGGAACAAATTCTTTACACGCCAATATAGATGGAAATTATAATATAGCAATGGGAGAAGGCACGTTAGAAAAAAGTACAACATCTGATAAAAATATAGCTATTGGAAGTTTTGCTGCGGGAGATAATACAACTGGAACAAGTAATATAGCAATTGGATATTCGGCATTACACGCAAATACTACCGGAGATAAAAATACCGTAGTTGGAAGTGATGCAGCACAAGATATTAATATAACTGGTGGTTCTGCCGGTCAAAATACCCTTATTGGTTATAATTCTGGACGCGGCATTACAACCGGTGTAAATAATACAATGTTGGGAGCTAATACAAATGTTGGAAATGTTTCTAATAGTATTGTTATAGCCGATGGTGCAGGACTTGTTCGTTTCTACTCTGACGCAACCTATAAGGGTAAACTTACTACCGCTATAACAACAGCAAAAACATTAACCCTAACTAGTGCCGATAATTACAATCTAACCATCCCTCGCTCTGGCACAGTTGGGATGGTAGTAATTTCAGCATCTGAACCAACAGGACTTTATGCGGGGATGATATGGATAGATACATAATGCATACCAATCAAGGAGGTGTTAAATGGCTCTTTTAAAAGTGCGTAATGAAACCAATGATGGTTGGTATGAATTTGGAGGAACAACAGGAGCACAAGGCTTTACTGGACTTCAAGGAATTACAGGCATAGGAACTACTGGTATACAAGGAGTAACCGGAATACAAGGTGTTACAGGCATGGGGGTTACAGGTGAAGGAGTCACTGGACTTCAAGGGGTTACGGGTGTTACAGGTATACAAGGGGCTACTGGATATGGAAGTGGTAATACTGGAAGCCAAGGTGAAACAGGTTTACAAGGCGTAACAGGAATATCAAATGTTCCCGGAGTTACTGGTATACAAGGAGTAACAGGACTCCAAGGAGAAACCGGAATACAAGGTGCTACAGGTATGGGAGTTACTGGCGAAGGAGTTACCGGACTTCAGGGTATTACTGGAGTTACAGGCATCCAAGGTATAACCGGACTCGGAATAACTGGAGTTACAGGTTTACAAGGTTTAACTGGTGTAACAGGCTTGCAGGGACAAACTGGAGTTTCTAATGTTCCCGGAGTTACTGGTGTTACTGGTATACAAGGTGTGACTGGTTTAGGGATAACCGGAGCTACAGGGTTACAAGGCCTAACAGGTGTTACAGGTTTACAAGGTCAAACTGGTATTCAAGGAGTTACAGGTGTACAAGGCATTACTGGACTTGGCACAACCGGAGTTACCGGACTACAAGGTATTACTGGTGTATCTAATGTTGCTGGAGCAACAGGTCAAACTGGTGTACAAGGTACTACAGGTTTACAAGGTATTACTGGTTTAGGAATAACTGGTGTTACCGGACTTCAAGGTATTACTGGTATATCAAATGTTGCTGGAGCTACAGGTCAAACTGGTATTCAAGGAGTTACCGGATTACAAGGCTTAACAGGTGTTACAGGATTGCAAGGGCAAACGGGTGCTGCATCTACTATACAAGGAATTACTGGTGTTACCGGCATCCAAGGCATAACTGGTTTAGGGACAACAGGCTCTACAGGCTTACAGGGCTTGACTGGCGTAACAGGCTTACAAGGCATTACTGGAATCTCAAACGTTCAGGGGGCAACTGGTGTAACCGGAATTCAAGGTGTGACTGGTTTGGGGACAACAGGTGTTACAGGCTTACAAGGTTTGACAGGTGTAACAGGTTTACAGGGACAAACCGGAGCGGATATACAGGGTTTGACTGGCGTAACAGGTTTACAGGGACAAACTGGTGCTGGAGTACAAGGATTAACGGGTGTAACAGGGTTACAAGGTTTGACAGGTGTAACGGGTTTACAGGGTCAAACGGGTGCGGGT
>Ga0315284_10001260_pt1 | contig 36083 bp, 48 predicted proteins | sample YL17G09_16_MG_FD_203696 | JGI IMG/M metagenome (GOLD analysis project Ga0315284, IMG submission 203696) | Sediment microbial communities from Yellowstone Lake, YNP, Wyoming, USA - YL17G09_16 | ecosystem: Environmental > Aquatic > Freshwater > Lake > Sediment | place: USA: Wyoming | collected...
CTCATCTTTACACCCTCACTTTTAACTTAAAATATCGGCGCGTTTGATTGTTCCAAAGCAGCTGCGTAAAAGCCCCTCCATAATCCCGCCCTAACGTCGCACAAACATGCGAAATGATGCCGGGGTCGCCGGTGGTTAGTATGCAATCACAGGTGGGCCTAAAGCCTTTAAGGGCTTCTTTTACACGTCTGCCGATGTCATGTGGTAAAGATGAATCCGTCCGAGTAAACATTTCGACAGGCCGCCCATGATCCGCAACAGCGTTTAAGGAAAACATCGGCTCAAAAATATTTGTTTTAGGATTCATGCGCCAAGGGATTTGAGTTATAAAAACCCTTGGCTCTACTTCGTCAAAATCTATATGCATTTGTGTTCCCCTTGGTTCTTATTATGATTTGCTTCTAAGTTTGCGTAAAAAGTTTGTCTTCCGATATATTTCTCGGCAGGTATGGGCTGCTCAATAACAAAAAATATAAAGAAATAAAAAATTGCAGCGTTTGAAGTTAAAATTAAAAAAATTGTAAATAAAATTATTTTAGTGTTTTCCATTAAACCCCCTAATTATTGGATTTTAAGGACTTCCTTTGCAATTTTCCTAGCCACGCCTTCGGCAATTTCTTTAATATATTGTTTTCTTTGAAAATTTGCATCAGCCCCAACTAAAAACCCTTGGTCTTCCTCATAAAAAGAAATGGTGTACCCAAACCGCACATTATCAACAATGGTGTACTCTATAAAATGAGATGATTCAAAAGTAGATCCTTCTATAATTTTAAAAAAGCTAGATATAGAAAAAAGATCATAAAATGGTGTATGTTCAAGCTCATAAAAAACATAATTAAAAGCGTGAAGATTAATATTTTCTATAGATTTTATTTCTATAGAATTGTCTGAACATTTAAATTTTATTGATACTTGTTTTCCCCCTTGATCATTCATTTTAACACCGTCCTTTTTAAAGTTTTGCTTAAAGCAATAGCGCCTTAAGTGGTTCCATTATAGCACTGGCCCTTTAAATGTCAATACATTTCAACGTTTTCTTGCAAAATAATTTTACATTGTTGTATTGCAACAACTTTTCCACGATCACGAACTTGATCCACAGTGGGCTCGCAAACAGACAAAGAATCAAAAACATCTTGCAGCTCATTTAAAGTTTGCCCCAATTAATTTCGCGCCGCTTAAATCAGCGCAGGTTAAATCAGCGAAAGTTAAATCAGCGCGGATTAAAAACGCACAACTTAAATCTGCCCCAATTAAACTAGCGCTAACCAGATTATAATTTGAGAAATCTTTTAATTTAATAATTTCCTGCTGCTCTTCTATCGGCAAATATCTAAAAAGTGGTTTTTCCATTTTAATGATCTCAAGTGTTTAGAAGTGCCTGATGCGCTCAGGCAAGCGGGCAGTTGACGGCCACCTTTAATCAGATAAATCATCGTCGTCTGATAAATCATCGTCAATTTCTTCGACAAGACCCAAAATTATAGGCCAGTCATAGCCCTGCCTTGCAGCCTCTTCGCAATCCAAAATATCATACTCAACAATTGTGGACTCATCGCCATCGCTCCATAACTCATCATCGACTTGAATTTGCTCACCTTCAATGGCCTCTCGTAAACTAGAATATTCGTCTAAAAGATAATCGCCAGTAGGTGCGTGTTGAACAATTATGCATGGCAATTCTAGCGCTAACTCTGTAGCTTCATATGTCATGGTTTTCTCCTTGTGAATTTTAAAGTTTTGCCTAGAGCCCGGGCTCTAAGTGTGTACATCATATAACCAGTCAATTAAAATGTCAATACATTGCCGGTCATTTATTCTCCCCTAAATCATTTTTTAAATCATTCATGCTATAAACTTCAACACACTCTTCATTATTATCAACGAATAGAAACTTTTTGCATACTTCGACTATCTTTTCTATATCTTTAATCGATAGAGTGTTCGCTCCAACAAGATTCTCAGTAACTTCATTAGAAAACTCAATGTATCTTAGAACAGAATCCACACCCATATTGTCTTCTCTGCATTCTATTGCAGTATCTAGTAAAGCTTCACACACGTTAAACATAACTGTTACTTTATCTTCGTTGCTATTTATCATCTCATTTCTCCGTTTGTTGCTGCGTCATCAGCGACTCAGTGTGTGTATTATAGCAACGCAAATTAAAATGTCAATACATTTAGAAAAGAATTTTGCGAGTGTGTTCTTCGATATCTTTCGAAGTGCATGCTTCGCTCGACGAGAAGACTTTGAAGACTTTGCCTTGAAAGCGCCAGCGGCCGTCGCCGCGTTCTGGATTGTTTACGACACGATAACCTCTTCTAAGAAGCGCCGGCTGGATTTTTCCCGGCTTCTTTTTTGAGACTTCGTCCATTTTTTCTAAGATCTCAACGGTTGTGATGATAATCGGATCGTTTTTATCATCTAAAATGTCGATTAGCCATTCGTCAGACGTGTAGCTCTGACAGACGACCGCGCGGTGTGCTTTAGTCTTTCGCTGCCCGTTTTCTGCACTAAAAGCGCTCAAGTCTCTATGATGCAAAAAGGCGGCTATGTGTGTGTCACCACCTTTTTTATACCAGTCCCAAAGGTTTTCAAAGTACGCAATGCGTGTAGCATCGTCTGTAAGCCCCATCTCGAGCTTTGTAGCCGCCTCTATGACGTCGTAGCGTCTGTCGTCCTCGGGAATATAGATCGCGCTTAAAAGATGGTTTGTCGTGATGATGACGCCGCAAAACATCCTTATGCTGTGCTTCTGGCCATACTTCGGGTTAATTTTGACGAAGTCAGGAGATCCGGCAATCAAAACTTTTACCGCTTCATTAAACCCCCACTTGTTAAGGTCTTTTTGTGTTGCTTGTTCAGATATTCGGATCAAAACGCTAGATGCATATTCGTTAAAGGGGGATTCAAGATGTGCTGCGGAGATGTTTGACACGTTCCATGATCCGATTGCCGGGATACACATTTCTATCGCTGTGTCTTTTCCGACGCCTTGGTCTCCCGCAATCAAAAGCGCAAATCGTGGTTTAATGCCAGGGTGCTGTACTCGGTGAGCCATAAAATCTAAAAATTGTGTGGCATCTCCAGACCGGGGGAAAACGTTGTAAACGTGCTGTAAAAAAGGAAGCGCCAGGTTCTTGTCGCCGAGCTCGACCGTTGGGCGTCTGAAAGCATTAAAAAGAGCTGCACCCTCTATGCGAACTATTTCACCATCGCGGCAGTCATAGCCCGGTATATAATCTTCATCAAGGAGAGGGTCGCATGTCATCGAAGTACAAAGTTGATTCTTCTTTAACCATTCCGTAGCTTTTATGATCTTGCCCTGTTCGTTTATAGGAGACACAGCAGAATCAACAGCAGCAGCAATCCATTCTGACAAAGTGGGACGGTATAAAAATACGTTTGATGGAGCAAAAAAAACAAAATTTTCACGTGGAACGCTTCCAAAAAGTGGAGCCCAGCCTTTTTTTACTGCTTCAGCGATAATGGTCGCAATTGTTAGATCTGAGTCAGATTTTTGTTGTGAGATATCATAAAAACTTTCACGCATGACTTGATCTTGCGTCGAGGACTTCTTTCTTGTGTCTCTAGCACTCCATGACACGTATACTTCCCACGCTTCGTCGCTTCGATCGTACTCACGACCCAAAATTATACCTACAGCACGCCAAAAATCCCGATTTTCGGATGGAACAACATCTAGCATAGAAGCGACATTACTTAGCGTATATTTCGAAGAGAAAAGGGCGTTTTTGCGGGTTTTCGGAATTTTCTTTACTTTCTTTGTAAGATAGTGAGGAAGAGATGCAAGAGGGATACTTTCATCTATCCAGGCGTAGGTCCCACCGCTTTTATGTCGAGAAGGTGGAGCTACAACGAAACCACCAGAATTTCGGACATCCACGCCTTCCCCCAAAGTATCGGCAGAGGTCTTAAGAGACGAGTTGTACTTAAAGTACAAGTGCATGCCTCCGCTTCCTGTGCGTGCCATTAACGTAACTGGCTCACCATAAGCTTCGATCAACTTCTGCCATGTCTCTGCGCCTTTCTTTCCATCTGCAATGTCGATATCGATCACAGTTAGGTCAGATACTTCCCCCGTCGCTATACCGACGTTGTAATTTGTGTCCTGAAACCATGATTTGATCTGGGTTTTATCTGTTGTAGCTTCTTTTAATCCAGTGCGAGTTGCTGGATGCTTGCCGGGCGCAGCGCAAGTTTTCGTTGCACAAGTGCAAGTTAAATCTGAGGAAAGAGAATGCACGGGAAAGACCAACCAGCCGCGCGCGGCATATTTTAAAGCGATGTCAAGCATAAAACCTCCGAGGGAGAGGAGAAATAGAAAAGGTTATTTTTTTGTCAAAGCTTGCAAGATACTAAAGAGAATACGGACGTCAGGGGAAGCATCTTTCGGGCATCTTTCCACTTTCGATCTAGAATCGACAAGATCACGGGGAAAAGTGCGGGGAGCTTGAACTACGGAAGTTAAAAACTGTTGGCAAGTGTCTAAATAGATAAGATAAGAAGATAAGGCGCTTTGACATGGGTATGGATGTTTTTTTGATTCTTCTATCTTAGAACGAATGAAATTAAGGAGCGCACAACGAAATTTTTTGCTTTCAGGAGGGTAATCTGATGTGAAACAAAAGCGATCTATTTTGGAGTTGAAAGTTAAATAAAAGCCGAGATTTGTAAAAGTGTCTGGCATTTTTTGCGTGTAGCATCGCACATCTTTTAATGAAAAATTCATTTTTTTAGCTCCCAAATTTTAAAGTTTTAGAGTTTTACAAAATAATAAAACGACGTGATTTTTTATTATTTTAAAAGAATACATCAATACGAAGCGATAAACAAGCTTTTCGTACTAAGTGTACTAAGTTGAAATGAGAGGTCAGTACGAAAAACTTCTTTAAAATCAACAGCTGTACTGGGTATCTAGTGTATACTGTCTTTCATATAATTATTATTATTATTATATATATATAAGAGCTCTATATAATAAGAAAGAAAAGGTTATGTAGTCTTGCAATTCGGAGTACAAGTTAGATACCCAGTACAGCTATTGATTTTAAAGGGTTAATTCCGTGCTGACTAAAAAAAGGGGTAGGATGAGAGAGTACGAAACCCTAAAAAAACTGAATTGATTTTTTTGAGAGAGATTAAATAAGTTTTTGATTACAGTTCTAATGTAAAGAAACGTATTGACAAAGGGGAAGACAAAAAGATAGACTGTGCAAACTCAAACAAAAAAGATAAGCTAACAAAATGAAAAAAAATACTTGGATACAATTACGAATCAGCCCCGAACAAAAAGCGATCTGGGTAGAAAAAAGCATGCAAGCAGGGTTGCCTTTATCGGCTTGGATAACAAAAAAACTGAATGAAAACTGTGCAGAGTTTAAACAGTTTACAAACGAATCAAAAACAGAGGTTAAAGATGTCAACTGAAGAAAAAATAGAAAAAAGAATAGTGAGAGGAAAAAATGGGGGGATCCTTCACCCATTCGTCAAAGGGCAAAGCGGGAACCCCAAAGGGCGTCCAAAAAAAGTTGTGAGTGCTTTAAAAGTGCACGGGTACAGCGGGCATGAGATAAATGACTTGTTGGGTCAAGTTTGCGCAATGACAGTTTCACAAGCGAAAGATGTCGTTAAAAATGAGGATGCGACACTTCTCGAAGTGTGCCTATTAAAAATGGCGACGAAATTCATCAAAGAAGGCAAAGGTGATTTTTTAGATTATATCATCTCTAAAAAGCAGTCGCTGGATAGAACAACTGTGCAAGTCGAAGTGTCAAACAATCAAAAAGAGTTGACAATCGAAGAAATAGAAGAAGAATTGAAAAGACGGAATTTGCCAAAAAACCTGTCCTTTTCAAGTTAAACTTATGACAAAAGACGACCTGGATTTATACGAGAAGATATACCTCCAAAAAGCACGCGATTCTTTTTGGAGATACAGACAAGCGATCACAAAAGACATGGTCATTGGGTGGTGGCAAGAAGAGATATCACACGAGCTGCAAAAGTTTTATGAAGATATGCAGGCAGGGAAAAGGCCTAAGCTGACGATATCATCGCCACCACAACATGGAAAATCAACCATGGTAGTGGACTTTGTGACATGGGTGTCAGGAAAAAACCCGGAACTCAAAACAATCTACGCTTCCTACAGCAAAAAACTAGGAACACGCGCCAATTTGGCGTGCCAAAGGATATTTACAAGTGCCCTCTACAAAAAAATATTTCCCGCGATCTCTGTGAACGAAACCGGCAAAAACTTACGTGATAACAGTCCGACAAAAACCCGAGAAATAATTGAGTTCGCTGGGGCCGAGGGTTTTTTCCGAAATACGACGGTAAAGGGGTCTATAACTGGGGAAAGTTTGGATATTGGGATAATAGATGATCCTATAAAGGGCAGAAAAGAGGCAAACTCACAAACAACACGCGATGCAGCTTGGGAATGGTTTACGAGCGATTTTTACTCTCGTTTCAGTGAAAAAGCAGGGTTTCTAAGTATCGCAACACGTTGGCATATCGACGACCCGATCGCGAGGATGCGCGAAAATTTTGGGGATCAGATAAAAGTGCTCTCATATGAAGCCATCGCAGAGGAAGACGAGCCTATGCGAAAAAAGGGCGATGCTCTTTTCCCTCAGTTAAAATCAAAAGAGTTTTTGTTGGAGAGGAAGAAGCTAATGCCGACCCACGAGTGGGAATCTTTGTACCAAGGAAAACCAACTGCGACAGGTGGGAATCTAATAAAAGGGGGTTATTTTGGACGTTATGATGTGTTGCCAATCATAAAATACCGTGAGATATACGCAGACACAGCGCAAAAGACAAAAGAACACAACGACTACACGGTATTGCAAGTGTGGGGGTATGCAGAAGACAAAAGGATTTATTTAATTGATCAAATTCGGGGCAAATGGGAATCACCCGAGCTCAAGAGACAAACTGTTGACTTTTGGAACAAGCACATTGTAAAAGACCCATCATTCTTTGGGCAGCTGAGAAAGATTTTTATAGAAGACAAAGCAAGTGGTACGGGTTTGATACAAGACTTGAAAACGAAAGAAAGGTTACCCGTGATTGCGATTCAAAGATCAATCGACAAATATACACGAGTATTAGACGGACTTGGTTATATTGAGTCGGGTTATGTTATGCTGCCTAAAAATGAGGCTTTTGTGTCCGATTTCATTCGAGAGTGTGAAGAATTTGCAGCAGACGGTGGGCACAAGCATGATGATCAAATTGACCCAATGCTTGACGCGATAAACAACATGCTAGCTCAAAATATAGTAACCATGTGGGAGAATATGATATGAGAAAAAAGCAAGGACAGAAACAAAAATTAACCCCGGGAGCCACAAAAACATTTGAAAATCAAAAGACCATCGATGGCTTTGTAAATCTTGCGTCAAAAATGGGTGTTGGAAGAGAAACGCAAAACCTTTTGAGCGCAGGGGACTACAGTTTCAACTTTTTAACTCGAAATAGGATCAAACTAGAGCAGATGTACCGCGGCAGCTGGATTGTAGGGGCTGCGATCGATTCTTACGCGGAAGACATGGTGCGTGAAGGCATAACGATTAAATCCGATTCTGATCCGATGCGTGAGCAAGAGTTGCTATCTTCCTTCAATCGAATGGGAATATGGAAAGATTTACAAAATGCAATCAAATGGGGACGGCTTTACGGTGGAGCTCTCGCAATTTTGGACATAGAAGGGCAAGATCCTACTTCGCCTCTTGATATTTCTCGGATATCCCTTGGACAATTTAAGGGGCTTTTAGTTTTCGATCGCTGGCAGTTGCAAACTGACATACAAGTCTTAATCGAAACAGGGAAAGAGGCAGGGCTTCCAGCTTTTTATACTGTGCTTGCAGACATGAGTAGCGGACGCCGTGCAACAGTTACGTACCACCACAGCCGAGTAATCCGTTTCATCGGGATACAATTACCACATTACCAAGCAATTACAGAGCAGCTCTGGGGGGAATCCGTGATTGAACGGGTGAACGATCGAATCATACCCTACGACACGGCAACTTTTGGTACGGCAAATCTGATACAAAAAGCGCATCTTCAGACCTTAAAAGTGCAAGGTCTTCGACAAGTACTTGCGGCCGGAGGGGTGGCAGAGGAAAACCTTCTAAAATCTTGCTACACGATGAGCATGATGCAAAATTCATTGGGGATGTCTTTAATCGATACAGAAGACACGCTGGAAACGACAAACTTTTCCTTTTCCGGGTTAAGTGATGTTCTATGGCAGTTCGGCCAACAAATTGCAGCAGCTTTAGATTCAACCATGATCAGACTTTTTGGGCAATCGCCTTCTGGATTTTCTTCGGGAGAAAGTGATCTTAGGATGTACTACGACAAAGTGCGTGCAAAACAAGAAAGCTGCGGGTTGTCGGAAGGGATTTTGAAGATTTTACGAGTGATGCATATCTCAAAATTTGGCGAAGAAGCCTCACCGACCATGGACTTTGAGTTCGTCCCGTTGTGGCAAACTGAAGCAAAAGAAAAAGCGGAAATATCGGCGCTAATTGCATCAAACGTTGCACTGCTGTATGGAAATGGAATCATAAGTCACGCCGCAGCTTTAAAAGAGCTCAAACAATCATCGAATGACACGGGAATCTACACAAACATAGATGAAAAAGAAATCGAAGAAGCCGCGATACAAGAGCCGCCTGCATACACACAAGAGCCGAATATCGACCCAGAAAACAAAATAAACGTTAATCGAAGATCTGGAATGGATCGAATAAAGGAGTTTTTCCGTGTCTAAGTTCGGGCCCAAAAAAACTACGGAGAAGTTATTCTCGATTCAGCTCAGAAAAGTGGCGAGAATTGTGAAAGGGATAATTGATTCACACATAATAGGTGGAAAAGTTGACGAACGAAGCTTAACAAAAGCGCTTATGTCATATTCAGAAATTTTAGAGCCATGGGCTGTTGATTTAAGTGAGAGGATGATTAGATCTATATCAACTAGCAATGAGAAAGCTTTTATGGCGAAATCTGGAACATTAACGCGATCTCTTTTTGATATTTTTACCGGCCCTGGAGTAGGGGAAGTCGCAAAAAAACTACATCAAGATCAAGTCGCGTTAATAACAAGCTTACCACTTGAGGCGGCGCAAAAAGCGCAGGAGATTGCTCAGAATTCAGTGATAAACGGAATACGTGCAGAAACAAGCACAAAAAAGATTCTAGAACTTGGAGATATAACAATAAATAGAGCAACATTAATTGCTCGAACAGAAACCGCAAAAACAAATACAGCTCTAACGGTCGCAAGAGCTACTGCGATTGGATCAAAAAGCTTTTTTTGGAGAACGGTTGGTGATGCAGACGTAAGAGCAGCGCACAAAGCTTTAGATAATAAAATTTTTGAGTATGACAACCCCCCGTTCGTATCTGTCGAAGAGGGGCATCACCTGCCAGGCGACATATGGAATTGTCGATGCTATGCTGAACCCATTTTCCTAGATTAAAAGGATAGCTTTTTAATTTTTTGTATGTAAAAATCGAGAAATGGCAACCTTAACCCAATTCTTTGCTCCAGAAAAAATATCTCAAAACATAAGAGTCACCCCGGAAGGGTATCTTCTATGTTGTAACGTGCCGATTGCACGCGCTGGGGATCTACTTTATAAAGATACAGAAACGAATGTCGAAGGTGGGGATGAAGGTCTGGTGGTTCTGTCAAGAAGTATCGAGGAGCTATCTAAAGAAGACTCTTTGTCTTCGTGTAATGGAAAGCCGGTTGTTATTGGCCATCCAATGGATGATGAAGGTAACCCCGTTTTTTTAAACCCCGACAATTGGGGCCAATTTGCGGTAGGAACCACACAAAATGTGCGAGTGGGGAAAGGAATTAATGCCAATAAAATTATCGCAGATTTTTTAATTACAGATAGATCCGCGATTGATTTAATTGTTTCGAAAGAGCTCCGGGAAATTTCGGCGGGGTATAAATGTGAAACGAAACAGTTATCAAAAGGGTATGGAATTCAAACGAGATTCAGGTTTGACCATTCGGCGCTTGTTCCGAGAGGGCGGAGTGGAAGCGAGTGTGCAATATTTGACCATGAAAAAATTTTAACCAAAAGAGGCGGAAAAATGAACTTGAAACAAAAATTAAGCAAAATTTTGAGGAAGACCATCGATTCACTGCCTGAGCTAGAGGAAATTGAAGAAGGTGAAAGAACGGACGTAATGCTTATGCTTGCAAAAATCAATTTGCGTTTGGAAAAATTGGAAAACATGGAAAAAGAAGAGCAGGAAGAGGCGTATGAAGTTACAGATCGTCGTCATCGTGACAGGAGGATGAGAGACCGTCGCCATCGTGATGAAGATTTTGACGGTGGAGTGCGCCGTGATGAAAGAGATGATCTAGAAGATCGTACAACTCGGGATGATATTCTAGAGTTAATGGAAAATGAGATCATCGCAGAAGATCTTGAAGAGAAGGAAGATTATCAAGTTACAGATCGTCGTCATCGTGACAGAAGAATGAGAGATCGCCGTCATCGTGATGAAGAGCCAGGGAATGATGTGTCGGAAAGACTAGAAACAATCGAGGATGCGATTGTTCATCTTTTGAAAAAGATGAGCGGTGAAACTGTTGACAACACAACATGTGATGAAGATGAAGAAGAAGACGTCACGATAATAACTGATGCCGCAACAATTTCAAAAGCTGAAATTTTAGCGCCAGGGATTCGCGCAACAAAAGATATTAAAAGGAAAGCTTTACAGCAAGCTTACAAAGATATTGAGGGTAGAAAAGCGATAAACTCCGTTTTAGGGGGGAAAACTTTCGACTCGGCCGATACAGACTTACTTTTTAACGCAGCGGCGGAAGTTTTAAAAAGTCAAAGAAGAGATCAAGTAAATGCGACGCGTTTTTCTGCAAATACCGCAACCGCGACAGGAATAATGACCCCTGCTGCATTAAATGAAATAAACGCAAAACGTTGGGGCTCAAAATAATCGATGTTTAATGAAAAAATAGGAGATTAAAGAATGACAGCTTTTTTATTACGCGCAGGGGCCGGTGTTCCCGGAGACTGCACCAGAGTTTTAAAGTCGGAAATACAAACCGGATTTTTAAATAAAAGTCTTTTTAATGTGCCGGTACCAACGGTGTATGGCGTGCCTATTTTCACAGTTTACAACGGCACATCAACCGAATTTGCGCAGACACAAGCCGGGGCAACAGCAAACACGGTTTATGGTATTTTAGTTCGAATGGCCCCATCGTCCGCGGGCAGTTTAGATCAAAGCTTTGGATCGGGAGTTCCGAACGTAAATAACCCCGTTGGAATTGGCGTGCAAGGATATTTTAATGTAAAAGTGGCGGATTTGACAGGTGCCGCGGTAATTCGAGGGAGCGCAGTTTATTTAAGAACAGTCGCCGGTGGACCTGGACAAAACATTGGGGATTTAGGAACCACTTTAATTGCAGGACAAACGCAAATAATCCCAGGCTGGCAATGGGCGACAGACGGCACAGACCTTAACAGCGTAGCAGAAGTCAGAATCTTAAAAACCATTTAAGGAGTGAAAAATGAGTACTTTAGCATATTTTGTAAACCAACTAGATCAACTTGACCCGACTTTACACGAGCCCTTGTATAACGTGACCTATAGTCGCGATATTAAGCTACGCGAAGATATTAGCATCTTTAATGAGTCGAGCTCTTTCACACGGATGACTTTTGGAGCTGTAGGAACACAATCAGCGACCGGTAAACCTTGGTTGAATCAAAATTCAAACACATTGCCGAATATTTCCATCGATGGAGAGCGTGTAGTTACTCCAGTACGCCCTTTAGGTCAAGAACTTGTTTATTCTTCAATAGAACTTGAAAAAAGCGTAAAACTGGGGCAACCAATTGACGTGCAGAAATATAACGCCATGAACATAATGCACCAGATGTGGACCGACGAACAAGTTTACATCGGAGATCGCGCGCTAGGGTCTTTCGGCCTCATAAACTCTCCGATAGTGACACTTGGGCCCTCCACAGCATTGAATTGGGAAGCGCAAAGCGCTGATGCGATTATCGAGTCTGTCGATGAGCTTTTAGAAGCGACATATCAACAGTCTGGTTACGCAGTGTGCCCTTCGAAGTTGTTATTACCGCCAAGACAGTTTTCTATTCTTTGCAGTAAAAAAGTCAGTGTTGAATCTGGTAATTACTCTTTAATTGAGTACCTGAAACGCGCGACTATTTGTTTACATATAAACGGTATTGAACTTGATATACAACCGACAAAATGGTTAGCAAATGCAGGGGTGGGGGGGCTAAATAGGATGGTGGCTTATACAAATGAGCCGCAGCGTGTTCGATTCCCAATGGTTCCAATCCGTCGAGAAACTCCTTACTTTCAGGGCATTAATTTTTGTGCACCTTACACCTGGGCATTCGGGGAAGTGGAAATTGTCTACCCGGATACGATTCAATATCGCGACGGAATTTAAGGAGAGCAAAATGATTAAAATTTCTTTAACAATTCCGGTTATTTTCGACAAAGTCGAATACAAACCCGGGGTACATGAAGTTGATCAAAAAGTTGTTAAAAGCGACTTTTTTACTCACCTCGTTACAGACCAAAAAGCTGCAGTTTTACAAGCAGTTGAGAAGATCAAAAAGAAAACCGTAGTCGTCACAGAAGCTGTGACGGAATCTGTCGATGCGGTTGTCGATGCGATAGAAGTTTCTCAAGTAAAAGATAAAAGCACATCATGATTGATATAGACGACTTTCGCGCAAGTTTCCCGGAATTTTCAGATATTGTGAAATTCCCAGATGCTCAAGTCGTCTATTGGTCTTCAGTCGCTGAATGTGCAACGAATGAAGTCGTTTTCGGGTGTATGTATAAAAATGTAATTTATTTATATACAGCACACACGCTAGCGCTTGCATTTAAGAATCAGCTCAACCCAATCCCTGGTCAAGGAATCGGGTTGACATCTAGTAAATCAGTTGGATCTGTTAGTACATCTTATGACACTGCATCGATAGTTGAAGACGGAGGCGGATATTGGAATGAAACGAGCTACGGTCGTGAATATTTCCGGCTAGTAAAACTTTTCGGGGTCGGTGTTCGACAAGTTGGGGGGAACGTTTGTGACTGGAATTACAATTGTCACTGACAAACTAAAATCCGTGCTTGAAAACTTAGAGGTTTTCAAAAAAAATGAAATTTTGATAGGAATCCCCGCCGAAAAAACGCAGAGAAAACCTTACGGAAATGAAACGCTTGAAATAAACAACGCGCAAATCGGATTTATAAACGAATTTGGAAGCCCACAAAAAAGAATCCCTGCAAGACCCTTTTTAATTCCAGCAATTAAAAAGGTTAAACCTAAAATGGTGAGCATTTTAAAAAGCTCCGCAAAAAATTTTACAAAAGACAAAACAGCGGTTTTAGTTGGATTAGAAAGAAGTGGGGCGGTAGCAAGAGATGCTGCAAAAAATATTATTCGCACGCAAGAAGGATTTCAAGCGTTAAGCCCAAAAACAATTGCCGAAAGGAAAAGAAAAAACAAAAATGTTAAAGGTGAGAAGGCGTTAATAAGAACAGGGCAGCTTTTAAATTCGTTAACTTATGTAGTGAGAAATAAATAATGGCTTTGATTGACGTCTCATTACTGTTATTAGACCCAGATTTTACAGATACATTAACAAGAATTCAGCGCACACAAATAATAAACCAATTCGGGGAAATGGTTCTAAGCGAATTTTCGGGAATTATTACGGCGTCTGTTCAAAGCGGCGCGGGAACTGTCAATACACTACTAAGGCAGAAAGAAGGTTCTTATATAGAAGATCATATCGATGTGTATTATCGTGGAGAACTTTTTACAGGTAATGGGCCGGGAACTTTCTGTGACATTTTGATTTGGCGTGGGGCTCGTTATCAAGTGAAAACAGTCGAAGAAACTTTTTTAAATTTCGGCATGGGATTTACAAAAGCATATTGCACGCTCGAGGGAACTGATGTCTAACGACAGCTCAACGGGAGGGTATTTACCTCCACAAAATCCTTTGCCATTAAACGACATACAATTACGCCATTTTTTTCATGATGTAATTGTAGGCATAACAGGGCTTGCCGACACGCGTGTCTTGCCAGCATGGCAAAGAAACCCTCCACCGATTCCGCCGATAGATACAGATTGGTGCGCGTATTCTTTTATAAGACAAGCTGCAGACAATGAGCCTGTGCAAGTCCAAATTTCAGACTCTCTTTGTGAAATGCGGACAAATGAACAAGTTGATTTACTTTGCACTTTTTACGGCGATAATGCACAATCTTTCAGTACAGCGCTGCGTGACGGCATTTATATGAGTCAGAATCGCGAGCAACTATTGCTCGCGGGGATGGGGTTAATTGGCGTTGAAGACATACAACACATTCCTGAAATGCGTAACGAACGCTATTATGATCGTTACGATTTGACAATACAAATACGCAGAGAAATGAGAAGACAATACCCAATTTTAAACATTTTAAAAGCGCAAGGGACAATCTACGCAGATACTAATCAAGCGGTTATTGAAAAAGACTTTACAACAAATTGAGGGAATAAAAAATGGCGACTGGTTTAAACGAATCGAGATTAGTAAATGTGCAGGTGAATTTGACAACGCAAGCTGCAGCTTCACGAAGTTTTGCAGCAGGGTTGGGAATCAGCACGTCAAACGCGATTAACGTGCTAGAGAGGTTGCGCGCTTTTGCTAGTACTGAAGAAATCGCGCAAGTTTTTGGGGTAAATACCCCCGAATATTTGGCGGGGGTTCGTTATTTTAGTCAACTACCACGTCCCGGAATTTTTTATATAGGTCGATGGGCACAAACAGCAACAAGCGCATTTTTGATTGGGGCAGAATTAACGCCGGCTGAGCAAGACATTTTAACGTGGAATAACATCACAGCCGCATCTTGCGATGTGACGATCGACGGAACAGTTTATAGGTTGTCAAACGTTGACTTTACAGGAGAAACAAATTTGAATGGAATTTGCAGTCAATTAAATTCGCAAATTCCAAACTCGCCTTTTTCTTGGAGCGGCAAAAACTTTTTTGTTACTAGCCCCACAACTGGCGCTGCTTCAACAGTCGACTTTTTAATTCCGGCTGGTGTTGGTACAGATATTTCCTCAAAAATGAAATTGACGATTACACAAGCTCAAAATGTCCCAGGGGTGGATTTAGAATCCCCCCTCGATGCTGTCGTAGCTTTAACGAATGCATCTAATGCTTTTTATGCCTTCGGTTTTGCAGTTGATTTTCCAATAAGTGACTTAAATATTTTAGATATCGCTGGGTATGTAGAATCTTTGCAAGTCCCGAGAACTTATTGGTTGATAACACAAAATCCACAAGTTAAAAGTGCAGCGTCAACTACTGACATCGCGTCTTTGTTGAAAGACGGGCGCTATACAAGAACTTTTGTTCAATATTCAGAGCCCGCAACGCAACAAAATTTAGTAGATGTTTTCTCCGCCATGGCTCGTTTAATTACGACAGATTTTACAGCAAACAATTCGACAATCACTTTGATGTATAAGCAAGAGCCTACAGTAAATCCGCTCGTGCTTACTACACAAGAAGCAAACACGCTTCAAGCAAAAAATGTGAATGTATTTGCAAAATATGATAATGACACGGCAATAATTCAGTATGGAACGATGAGCGGAAACGTCTACGCTGATGAAATAATTGGGGTGGATTGGTTCGCAAACGCGATACAAACAGCATGCTACAACACACTTTATACATCGACAACTAAAGTTCCACAAACTGACGCAGGACAAAATATTCTTGTTAACGCTTGTTCTGCTGTATGTAATCAAGCCGTTAATAATGGTCTGGTCGCGCCTGGACAATGGAATGGGTCCCCATTTGGCCAGCTGTCTACAGGGGATTTTTTACCGACTGGGTTCTATATTTACTCCCCCCCTATGGCCGCACAATCGCAATCGATTCGTGAGCAAAGGATTTCACAGACGATTCAAATCGCGATTAAATTAGCGGGTGCGATTCATCAAGTTAACGTTATCGTGAATGTAAACCGATAAAATTTAGGAGTTTAAAAATGGCTACTTATTCTTTTCAAGATACATCTTTCACAATAACGGGCGTTGGCGGGGCAATAAGTTTAGGGTCGGGGTCCGGATCAGCTGAAGAAGGAATTACGATTGAGCCGATCGAAGATAAGAACATCATGACGATTGGAGCTGACGGGTCGGTTCAACACTCTTTGATTGCAAGTCGAGCTTCAACCATCACCATTCGTCTTCTAAAAACTTCAAAAGTAAATGCTCAGCTGCAGCAGATGTACAACCTGCAGACTGCGTCCGCACTAACACACGGAAAAAATGTCATCACTGGGAGAGATATCGCCCGTGGTGATATTATTACTTTTACAGAAGTTGCTTTTTCGAAACAGCCTACGAACACTTACGCAAAAGAAGCTGGGATTGTAGAATGGATGTTCCATTGCGGCGTTCAAGTTCAAATTCTAGGTCAAGGTACACCGGAGATTTAAAGTGGAAATTACAATAAAAGAAAATGATTACAAAATCGGAAAAATTTCCGTGCGAGAGCAATTTCATTTGATGCGTAAATTAACACCCGCAGCTACGGCCATTATCCCTCTCTTTCAAAAAGGGGAGGGAGTGATGGAATCCGAGCTTGACGGACTAACCCCTTTTGCGAACATAATTTCTAGCATGTCAGAAGCAGACGCGGATTTTTGCCTTTTTTCTCTTTTAAGATGTGTAGAGAAAAAAGAAAAGGGTGGGTTAGGATTTAGCCCGATTGCTTCAAAAGACAGTTATATAATTTTTTATGAAAACATAAAAATCATGGAAATGTTAATGATCGCTTTCGAAGCGTTGAAATATAACTTCAAAGATTTTTTTTTAGATCTTCAGTCGAGTTTACCCGAAAAGAGCCTCCCGGTATAAATTTCGTTTGTTTACCTGACGGCGAAGATTGGTTGATGAGGCCGATTTTAAAAGGGATGTGTAGGTATGAAAGCCTAATAGATGGTAAGTTAACGTTAGCAGATTTTGCTTTGATGAATGATGCGCTTGACGTCATCGAAGAAAATGATCGTCGCTATTCTGAGGCAACACAGCATGGCTGAAACAATAAAAGATTTCCTTGTCTCTCTCGGGTTTAAAGTTGACTCAGCGGGCTTAAACCAGTTTAAGTCAGGCGTTGGTACAGCAACGAAAGTAGTAACCGTTTTGGGGGCAGCGCTTACAGCTACATCTTTAGCGATGACACGGTTTGTTCTCGGAACTGCGACGACATACAATCATCTTTCTGATCTATCAAAAAACGTCGGCGTTTCTGTACAAAAGATACAAGAGTTGGGTTATATCGCCTCGCTGTCGGGGAGTAGTGTAGAAGCTGTAGAATCATCTCTCTCAAATTTAAGTAAGACTATCGGAGAAGCAAGTATAGGTGTGGGGCGTGGAGCTGCAACTTTTAAGCAACTCGGAATTAGTGCTAAGAAACAAAACGGTGAGTTAAAAACTACCGAGAACCTTCTAGAAGAAATTAGCGAAAAAATCAAAAAAGTTTCTTTAAGTGAAAGAACAGCAATTTTATCGAAACTAGGAGTTGACGCCTCTCTTGGTGGAGCACTAACAAATGATGTTAGTGAGCTGCGAGAAGAATTTACTAAACTCTACTCATCAATAGGAATAAATTCCGAAAAAGCAGCCGAATCTTCCGCAGGATTTATTGACTCTATTACTCGGTTGAAATTCGTTTTTAACACATTAAAGTCCTCAATCGCATTGCAATTCATCCCTCAGCTAAGAATGGGGATGGATACTTTGCGCAAATTAATGGTGGAAAATTCAAAAAAAATTGTTGAAACAATAACGCCAATTTTAAAAGCGCTTTTAAAATTAACCACGGCATTTTTTATTTTATCAAAAAGAATAATTGGGTGGGTAGCAACGTCAGTAGGCGCTTTTAATCGCTTCAGTGGTTTTTTCAAAGGGATACCCGCGATGATCCTCGCGGCTGTCGTAGCATGGAGGCTTTTAAACACAGCTTTTTTAGCGTCCCCAGTGGGGCGCTTGATTCTGATAGGAACCGCATTAGCGCTTTTGATTGATGATTTTTTAGGATTTCAAGAAGGGCTAAAATCTGCAATTAATTGGGGAAATGTTTTTAATAAAGTGTTGTTAGCTCTAGCAGTTAGCCTTGGAGTTTTCAGGGCTGCAATGTTGCTTGCAATACCAGGGGGCCCTTGGGTGAAAGCAATTTTAGCTCTGATTTCTCTCCCAATGATTTTTGTCGATGAATGGAAAAAAGTACAAGCGTGGTTTAAAGAGTTTTTTGATTGGATGTTGACAGGTTTTAAAAAATTGGGTGATGTAATTAACACCGCAGTTAATGCTGTAAAAGGAAAGTTTGGTGTAGATGACACCGGGGATGCAAAACTTTCGCGTGATGCTTTTGCTCAGTCAACTCGAAAACTTTCAAGCTTTGGCTCGATAGGTTCGCAAGGCTTAATGTCAAGTGGCGCGTCTAAAAATGTTACTCAGTCAATAAATCAAGAAACAAAAATAACGGTTCAAGGTGCGGAGTCTCCAAACGCGACAGCAAAAGCTATTGCTACAGAGCAAACGCGTGTTAATGCGGACATGACGAGAAATTTCGCGGGGGCTGTTAGATGAGCGTTTTTAACCTCCCTTACGTCACTTTCACGCCGCTGCGTTCAATAGGAACTTTTACAGCACAGATGACGATCGAAGAAGTATCTACAGATGATCTAGAAATAACCGATCATCCGGTGCAGGAAGGTGCGGCGATTAGTGATCATTGTTTCGTTAGGCCTCCAGAATTAACGATACAGGCTTCTTTTGCCCCCGATTTTTCAACAGATCTTAATGAAATTTATACAAATCTTCTGGATTTACAAGCGAGCAGGGAGCCGTTTTCTGTGACGACGGGTAAGCGATTATACAAGAACATGTTGATGCAGTCTTTGACTGTAGACACAGATAAAACAACGGAGAATGTTTTATCTGTGCGTGTTCGACTTAGGGAAATACGCATTGTACAGCTTGAAACAACTACAACAGCAGTCGCACCAAAATCACGACAGAAAAGCCCAGGGTCTACGGGGGCAATTGATAAAGCAGGGCAAAAATCCGCATTGCCTGCGACAGAAGAGCAAAGGAAAACAGCGTTAGGCGCTATAACTCCTTTCCCTCTTTCTCAAAAGTGAGGTGATTATAATGGCAATACAAGTTTTTAGAATACCTTTAACAAACACCTCACAAAGTTTTAATTTGAATCTCAGTGGAGTTTCTCTAACTTTAATCACGAGATGGAATCAATTCATGCCGGCGTGGGAGTTGGGTTTTCAAGATACAAACACGCAGAAAAACGTCTTTTCTTTTGTTCCCTTGGTAACAGGAACAGATTTAATTGGGCAGTTTAGATATAATGGGATTTTGCCGGGCGTGTTGTTGTGTTTCACAGAAGGTGAAGCCGATGATATTCCAACGGAGAAAAATCTTGGGGCATCCGCAAACCTTTTTTATATAACGGAAATTTAAAATGGCTTCAGACTCCCAATATTTAAGGGCGTGCAGCTTGATTGTGACGAACTCCAGTGGGAACGGGCTAGATCTTTCATCTTTAAGAGTCGTCTTCAATGTCAAAAAAACAAGTGATCAAACCCCTAATTCGATGATCGTGCGTGTTTATAATTTGACTGATGCAACACAAAAACAAATTCAAAAAGAATTTACAAAGGTTATTTTGCAAGCAGGGTATCAGTCAAATTATGGTGTGATTTTTTCTGGGAACATCAAAGATATAAAATTCGGTCGAGAAAATGCAACAGATAAATACATCGAAATTTTTGCGGGAGATGGTGATGAGGCGTATAATTTCTCAGTTATAAATCGGACCCTGGCGAGCGGCGCTACATTAAAAGATCAGATTAACGCGTCTATAGATTCGATGTCTAGCGCTGGAATTAGCGCGGGATATATCGAAGATCCAACACCACAAGCATTGCCGCGAGGGAAGGTAATGTTTGGTATGAGTAGGGATTATTTGCGGCAGTCAGCGTTAACCAGCGTGGCGACGTGGAGCGTGCAAGATTTAAAAGTTCAGTTTTTGAAAAGAACATCTTTATTGCCTGGCGAAGCCGTCGTATTAAATAGTAAAACCGGGTTAATTGGAATTCCCATTCAAACTAACGCCGGGATAGAAACCACATGTTTATTAAATCCGCTTTTGACAATTAACGCAAAAGTGTCTTTAAATGAAAATTTAATTTCCGGGGCTGTAGATGATAATGCTGAAAAACCAAAAGCATCATTTGCTACAGATGGTATATATAGGATTTTATCTTTGTCATATGTAGGTGATACTTTTGGCACAGAGTGGTACACGAAGATGGTATGTTTAGCTGCAGATCAAAGCGCCCCCGCTGGCGAAGAGGTATCAAGCTCATGAGAAGAGAAGAGAGGCTAGACGATCAAGAGCTCAGTATACGTGAAGCTCTTGATACACAGCAGTCGAAGATGTGGACAGCGATACCCGCAATTGTTGTTGATGTCGATCTTAGCGCACAAACACTATCCGCGCAGCCTTCGATCCAAGCGGTCGTGCGAGATAAAGACAACAAAACAACTAATGTCACATTACCCGTTTTAATTAATGTGCCAATTGTTTTCCCACGCGGTGGGGGGTTTGCGTTAACTTTGCCTGTCGCGGCTGGGGATGAAGTCTTAATTGTTTTCGCATCACGCTGTATTGACGCGTGGTGGCAGTCGGGCGGCGTAGGGGTGCAAGTTGAGCAACGAATGCACGACCTTTCCGACGGTTTCGCGATTCTTGCACCGACAAGCCAGCCAAAAAAATTAAGTGGCGTGTCTTCGACTTCTGTACAAGTTCGAAATGAAGCCGGGACAACATATGTGGAAATTGATTCTTCTGGGAAAATAAAATTGGTGTCTCCGTCTGAAGTTAAAGTTGCTAGCCCGTCAATAATCTTAGATGGGAATGCACAAGTAACAGGCAATTTAACTGTAGATGGAAATCTTACAAACTCAGGTATTGTTTTCTTAAATCACAGGCACGGTGGTGTTTCAATAGGGACAGACTTTACTTTGCCCCCATCTTAATAATGAGGCTAATGTGCGATACAGAAAGTTAGATGAAAATGGCGATATGGTTTTTGGGTTTGGTTTGGCCGGGTTTTACATCGGCGTGCCCGAAGCTGTATCCCAATCTGTTTTAACGCGATTGAGGCTATGGGTTGGTGATTGGTTTTTAGATGAAACAGAGGGGACACCATATTCGCAAGCTGTTCTAGGTGTTAGAAAATCGCAAACAATAGAGCCTGCAATGCGCGCAAGAATTTTGTCAACACCCGGGGTGACTGAAATTGTGTCATTAAATGTGGTTATAGATGAAAATAAAAGAACAGCGATTATAAATTCAGAAATAAATACAATTTATGGTTCAGCAACACTCACGGGGATTCTTTGATGTCAATTTCTAATCTTTTTTATATTGATAGTACGGGCATTAACTACCCGGATTATCCTACGCTTTTAGAGCAGATTCAAAACCAGTTGCGTGATATTTTTGGTGAAGACATTAATCTAGATGCGGATTCGCAAGATGGTGAAAGCACGGCGATTTTAGCGCAAGCCATTTATGACACTATGCAGATAGCTGTCATGACATACAACTCGTATTCCCCGCAATTTGCGTTAAGTAATGCTCTTGATCGAAACGTAAAAATAAATGGAATATCACGGCTTGCTGGGAGTTTTTCGCAAGTAAACTTAACACTCGTAGGCTCCGCAGGGACTGTCATTACAAATGGGATTGCGCAAGATACGCTCGGGCAGTCATGGTTGCTTCCTGAAACCGTAGTGATCCCGTTGTCAGGAACCACAATTGTTACCGCAGTTTCTAAAGAGATAGGTGACATAAGAGCCGGTGCGGGAACCGTTACAAAAATTGAAACGCCAACAAACGGTTGGCAAATCGTAACAAACGTTTTAGAGTCAATTTCTGGGGTAGATGTTGAAACAGATTCCCATTTAAGACAACGTCAAACACGTTCTACAATGATTCCCAATTTAACCGTTTTAGATGGTATAGGAGGGGCGTTAGGGGCTCTAGATTCAGTCCAAAGATTTATGCTATATCAAAATGACACGGGAGTTGTAAACGGGATAGGGATACCTCCATACTCTATCGCGTGCGTTGTCGAAGGTGGAGACGCGCAAGAAATTGGGGACGTGATAGCGCAAAAGAAATCCCCCGGAGTCGGGACTGCGGGGGATATTCCTATAACTACCGTCGATTCTAGGGGTGTTATAACCGTTGTTAATTTTTATGAAGCTCAACCCGTGCCTATTGCCGTGCAAATAACAATAATAGCATTACCGGGGTTTTTGACGTCTACAACAACAGAAATAAAAAACGCAATTGCAAAATACATAAATGAGCTCGCGATTGGCGCGTCTGTTTACATAACGAAATTGTGCTCCCCCGCAAATCTTTTTAATACACCTTTAAGCTCCACATATAATTTGACAACAATTTTGACTGCAATAATTCCCGGGATTGTTTCAAATACAGATAAAATAATTGAGTTCAATCAAAACGCGACGTGCGACCCGGAAAATGTAGAGGTCATCGTTATATGATAGAAAAATATTTGGCGTTGATAACAAGTCAACACAGAAATAAGCCGAAATTTTCTGCGTTTATAGAAACGTATGCGAGCGCATGTGTTGACATTCAAAATGTGTTAATTTCATTGATAACCCTTTATGATCTAGACTACGCAGAAGGAGTCCAGCTTGACGTCGTAGGGGAGTGGATAGGGACATCAAGAAGAATCCCGCTTTTATCAGAACAGCGTTATTTTACATGGGACACTACCGCGGATGAGGGGTGGGACAACGCGCGATGGAAAGGGGAAGGAGACCCCGACAATGAACAAGTTGTATTAGATGATGACTATTATCGACGGCTTTTAAGAGCCAAAGTGCTGTCAAATATTTGGAAAGGAGATAGGGAAAGTATATATGCGATCTTTGACGCTTTTGTGACACCGACTAGTCCCATTTTAGTTTATGACAATTTGGACATGTCCATGACAGTAACCCTCGTTGATGGGTCGATGGGTAAACTTGAAAAGAAGATAATAATCGCGAATCTGCTGTTTGTACAACCTGCTGGTGTGAAAATTACATACACAGTAATTTGAGGAATAAACATGGCCGCCAATGAAATTTTAAACTTTTGTGAAACGAACACGGGTTCTAATTTACTGACACAAGCAGAATATTTAGCGAGTAATGACAGGACAAGGGGGAACACGAGATTCACTATTGCGATAAGCAAGCTAGCTAACAAGGCGCTTGCACAAACCTGTAGCGTATCAAGTGGCGTTGCGCAATTCGTTGCAGATAATCAAAATGTGGATGTTACAGACCAGCTTTTAACGGCGGGAATGAGCGATACCGTTACACATGCGATAGGGAATTACATCCGTCAAAATTTTGCGGTGACTTTTACATCAACGGGAACTGGGAACGCGTTACAAATCACTACAACACCTTTTTTGTATCCTGCCCCCATTACCGGAACACAAATTCAAATCGTAGCGAACGCAACGAACACCGGATCTACAACGCTTTCAATAGATGGCAGTTTCCCTACAGACGTGTACATACAATCTTCTACAGGGAGGATTCAGCTGCAGAACGGGGAAATAACAGCAGGCGGGATATACAGATTTATTTATATTGTAGACAAATGGTGTTTACAAAACCCGTCAGTAAAAAATTTAAGATTCATTGGTGTTAGCGTGATTACATCTACGCCACAAACGGTGCCAGGAAACAACACAGGAATTAGAATAATTTATAATAATGCTGCTATGTATGACACACATAATTTTTGGAACGGTACGGCTCAAACCCTTACCATCCCATTTGATGGGTACTATGAAATGACGGCATCCACTTTTTTTAAACCTGTAGGAACCCCCCCCGTATCCACAGTTTTTACAACTATATTTATTAATGACGCTGGGGCTGCGAGGTTGGGGGAAGCGTATTCTGGGGGGGATGTTACAAGCACAGGGGATTATAAAAGTTTTCTTAATGCCGGAACTACCCTAGCACTTTTCGCGAATTCCCTCGGTGGAGCGAGAAACATCGGGGCCACGGGAGAAACAAGTTTCTTTCAAGTAACATATTTAGGGAATTAATAGAGAGGATAAACCATGGCTACAGCGGCAACAAGTAATATAATTTTTCGAGATGGGTTGTTTAGATTAACAGTACAAATGACTTCAGGAGGATTAACTTCGCAGCCTATTCGTGCAGATGATTTGAGTGATCCAAATTTGGGGCAGGGTTATCAAGTGCGCGGCAGCATGACACCACTCGCAATAATTTTCCCCAATAATTGGGTTGCGAGTGACGTATATTTTGAGGGTTATCTGGATGATACTTTTACAAATGGTTTTGAGATAATGACTGGCGGTATTACAAATCGGCTTTTTGTAATTTCGGCTTGCGGCCCTTCGTCACAAGTTCCATTGCCTCTAGATATTTTTTCAAGCATAAAATTTTTTGTAATAAAGGTAATTGTACCACAACCTGTATTGACAACACCTATTGTTATATTTTTCCCTCTTGAACAACTGAGCGCTTAAATTATGAATATTGCGTTAAGAGTTTTTTTGCTCAATTTTAAAGTGCAAGATGGGGAGCCACAACCTCCTGAGCCGGAATTAATTGTTACACAAGATGACGTGAATATAATCACCCAGGACGATGTTTTTATTATTACTCAAAGATAAGTGTGAGCTAAATTATGACTAGGAAATTTGATGAATTTGCCCCAGCAGGACCTATTGTCACTACAGACCGGATTGTCGGCTTGCGCGGAGATACAAACAGCATTTTTACCGTTGGAAATCTTTTTGTAAAAGGAGATTTACCAGTTAGTGATTTAACATCCACGGTCGGTGATCAGTTGTTAAGTAACAGGCTTTATGTCGGTACCCTCGGGCTTCCATCGTCCGCTGTGGGTACAATGCCCATCGCACCTGCTGCGGGGGATGTTTTAGTCATTGAAGCAGTAGGCGCAGCGGGGGTAATTGTAAATAAAGGAACTGCTTCGCAAATATTTATTGGGACATCTACAGTCGCTACAGCTTTTCTTTTGCCGCAAAAATCCAGCATTACATTAAGATGTTTCTCTTCAGCTGTAGGCGGACAGTGGCTCGCAGAATCAATTGTAAATTCGGTTGAGGTTGATGGAGTTGAATATCAAAATGCAATTGGAAACGTTCAACTTAATCGAAGCAATAATCTGTCCGATGTTACAAATACAGATACATCAAGGGCAAATATTAATGCTCAAAGAAGCACAAGACAGGGAGTTGGCAGTCCTGTTGGAAGCGTTGCAGGAAACGCCTCAGATATTTATTTTGATCAAACAGGGGAGAATATCTGGGTTTGTGTAGGTACGGGGACGCCTGGGATTTGGCGCGGGGTGCTTGGCCTGGGTGCTCTTTCTTCTACAAGAAATCTAGATGACGTTGCAAATATTACAACAAGCCGCACGAATTTGAGCGCTCAAAAAATAACAACTGTAGCTGCAGTTGACCCAACTTCCGCAAGTGGAGAAGTTGGAGATTGTTATTTTAATGCGGCGAGCAAAGCGTGGTTTGTCTGTACTGTAGCAGGAAACCCCGGAACGTGGGAGATGTCTACAAGTCAACCTGTTGGCGCACTTTTAGTCATAAACAATCTATCGGATGTAGCAAATAGTGCAACAGCACGCGCTAATTTAGGTGCTCAAAAGATAACAATTCTAGGGGGTGTTAATCCTACGGCTGTGGCAGGTATTGCTGGTGATAGTTATTTTAACACAGCAACACAATCGTCGTTTGTTTGTACAGTATCGGGAGCGCCGGGCACGTGGGTTCAACCTACGGCTGCGAGTTTATCAACACCATCAGCCCCAGTTTTAGTTAATACAGCTTCGCCGACTGCGACGCAAGTCTTAACCGCCACTTCTGCGACGAACGCGACGTGGCAAACACCTTTTTGTTTCACTGCTGTAAATGCAAATCGCATTGGGTCACCATCCATAACCGCACCAGCGGGCAGTGGACTTAACGTTCTTGTCTTTACAAACGCTACGATAAATGCAGGTAGTATATATAATCCAGCAACGGGGGTTTTCACTGTACCAGCAGGCAAAGCTGGGCGGTGGAGAATCGCGTACAATATCTTAAACACATCAACAGCAACTGCGAACAACAGGAATTACAATCTTGATGCCGCTATTTATATTAATGGGGTATTTTCCTTTGAAGATTATTCAACGTGCAAAACTCCATTACAAAATAATGAAGTTGCAGCGTTCACAATTGGAAGTGAATCTATTCTAAATTTGGCGGTCGGGGCTCAAGTAACAATTCGTTATGTAAATAACGGGAATACTAGTATAACGATAAATCAGGTGAAGCTAGTCATACAATGGGAGTCAACATAATAATGATTGTAAAATATTTTAAGCATGAATACTTGGCGGATTTTGAAGGGGTTTTTCATGATCAAATCTCTTTATCAAACGACGTGATAACTATCTGCTTAACGCTAGAGCAGTTTCTTCAATTCGAATCTGATTATAGCTTGCCTGCGGGTTATCAAGAGCGAATTTATATTCAAGGTGATTACAACCACCTGATCACATCTACAAATTCAATTATGGAAGATGTAGTGCCGTTTCCCGAAGGAGATCTTTATATTGCTAATGCACAAAATTATATTCCACCTGTTATTCCAGAAGAATAACACTGCTAACATTCGCCCTGTTCCTCGGGTGAATGCCTACATAAAACTTTAAAAAAATGTTATATTATAATAAAAGTTAACAATTAAAATGTTGAGGCTTTTATTATGTTTGGAAATTACGAGAATTGTTTAAAATGCGTGCTAGACTCAGAAGGTGGGTACATAAATCACCCTTCTGATCCAGGCGGAGCAACCAATTTTGGTGTTACAAAACGAGCTTGGGAGGATTATTTAAAAACTTCCGTTTCAAATTTGGACATAAAAAACCTAGACAAAAAACGCGTTGCAGAATTTTACAAAAAAAAATATTGGGATGTTTGTAAGTGTGATTTATTGCCGGCAGGGATTGACTATTGTATTTTTGATTATGCGGTAAACTCAGGACCAAACCGTGCGATTAAGGCCTTACAAAAAAGTTTAGATCTTGTTGTAGACGGAATAATTGGACCAAAAACGTTGTCAAAAGTTCAGCAATTAAAAGATAAAAAAATAATTGTAATGCGGATTTGTGCTCAAAGGTTGATTTTTTTAAAATCTTTGGTGCAGTACCCGATTTTTGGGAAGGGGTGGCTCTCGCGAGTTATGAAAGTGCAATCAAAAGCAATGGGGATGAGCGTATGAAAAGTAAAATTACATTCAGTTATAAAAATTGGTTTTCGCCAAGTCCCCGTTGCGTTTTAAAAGTTGTTAATGCGGTACAATCATGCTGTGCAATGGTTTTGGGGATGGCGATTTATCAAGACCAAGAAACGCTTTTGTGGATAGTCTCTACTGTGTCGATTGCATGCCATTTTATAAACTCATGTTCGGGAACGAGAGATAACCGAACATGAGAATAATTTTTTATATTTATAGCGTCATCTCTCCGCCGATAATACTATCGGCGATGGATTTCTTATTACCTAGTGACGCGATTATATCTTCGTCTATAGTGTCTTTTGCAGCAAGATTTATGTAAGTGACATTTTTAGTTTGTCCTATTCTGTGGGCGCGATCTTCGGATTGTAGGCGATTGCGCAAGGAGAAGCTGTTGCTAAAATAAATTACATAACTTGCTGCAACTAAAGTAATCCCGATCCCCGCTGCTTGGGGATTTCCGAGGAAAACTTGTGCATCACCTTGCTCAAAACTTTTAATAGCATGTTTTCTTGATTCGGTTGTTGTGCCACCATGGTACTGAACAATAGATATTTTTTTGTCTTTTAATCTGTCGAAAATGTCTTGTATTTCGACACGATACTTTGCCCATATAATAATTTTTTCCCCAGATTCTACAACTTTTAAAACGTGATCAACAAGCAGGTCAAGCTTAGGCGTTGGCCCTTGAATACGAACAGGCTCTTCAGATAAAGGGTGGCAATAATAGCCGCTGGTTATCTGTGAAAGCTTACCAAAAGCGACAAGTTTATTGAAAGTTGTGGTATCACTTTGAAAAACGAGGCGACATTCTTCTTTAGCTTGCTTATAAATAACCAGCTGCTCAGGTGTTAAATCAAAGTAAACTGTCTTGTAAATTTTTTCAGGTAAATCCAGACAATCTTTTTTTGTTACGCGATAGCAATGTTTTTTTATTATCGCATTAAGCTTGTCCAGATTTTTGTAGATTGGGGTTCCGTCCATATTTTTCGCGACGATTTGAGGGGTTCCATACGACCGCAAACCTCCAGACATTTTTGAGCGTATGCTTTGCAAGAGGGGGTTGTTATCTTGCAACATTTCCGCATATTCTGCTTTAAAAGAATAGAAGCTTGAAGTGCCAAGAATATTTTCATCTAAAAAAGTGAGTTGAGTAAAAGCGTCAAAAGGAGAATTGTTAATCATAGTGCCCGTCATAATACGGCGGTATTTTGAGTATGGTTTTAATTTAAAGAGGGCTTTTGTACGTGCAGCTTTTGGATTTTTTATTGCATCACTTTCATCACATATGATCATAACTTTTGAAAAAGAAGAGCAGAACCTCTCAGCGAAATCATAACCGCGTTTCGATTGTAAGGCTTCCCAATTCATCGTTAAGATTCGAAGTGGCCTACTTTCATAGACTGTAAAAATTTCTTCAAGTTGTTTTTTATATTCTTTTTTTGCTGTAGAAAGCCACTCAACACTTTTATAATGCACCCAGGTAGGCATGTGGGTTGGGATTTCTATATGATGCCACGCTCGATGAACGCCGTTAGGCGCTAGAACTAAAACGGCATCACACTCTGACTCACCCCATTTTGCGGCCATATCGTTTATCATCATCCATGTTTTCCCCGTGCCCATTTCCGCAGTGATCCCTACAGCGTCTTTGTCTGACCAGTACTGTAAATAATCTATTTGATGCGCGTAGGGTTTGGTTTTGAATCTTTCGTGTGGGACGTTTTTAAAATCTCTCTGAATTTCTTCCATTTCTCGATTCCTCTCACAGGTTTCGTTGAATGCCAAGATGCATTTTCTAAAATTTCAGACAAAGTCAGCTCATTGATGACGTCATAAAATTTACCGTCTAACAAAATTATTTTTTTATCTGTATAAATCAAAAAAAAGGCTTTTCCTCCGGCCGATAATTGACGATCAAACCAGTTTTTTTGATCTTGAGATACTTTGTGATTTGATCTAAAAAGCGGGGTGGTTTCCCGCTTTGGTTCAGTTGGGGATTTGATTTCTATCCACATTTCACTACCCCCTCTTAAGCACAAATTAACGTCGGGAACTCCAGCGAGCGTTGCCGTTTCAATACGATCAATACGATCAATTCCGGGAATTTCCAAATTTTTTTTAAAAATTTTATACGCGTTTTTTTCACTCATCAAGTCGACGCCATTTGGTTATAAATGCAAACCGGAAACCATTATAAAACGTGGCTTTAATAAGCAATTCTGAATCCACCGGAACATTATCAAGGAATTCTTGGCCGAAAGTTATAAATGTTTTTGCGGAAATTCTTCCAGATATCTCTCCGCTATCATCTCTCAGTTTCACATCGACAAATTTCGTTTGTCCGGTTTCAAGCGCCCCGTTTCTTTTTTCTAAAAGATCGGGGTCGTTTCTATCTCTCAAAACTTTTTTTGTTAAAGTTGCGATAAAAATCCGCTCTTCACCGTGAGGCACCCCCTCAAGCGCCTCGACCAGTGAAACGGACCTAGATAAACCGTGGAAATTGTGAGTGTCGTAATAACTTCTGTATTTAGTTTTAAGCGGGAAAAGATTAGAAAACTTATTTTCACACTTTGATAAAAAAGAACGATCTGTAGATGATAACCCATTTATCTCTCTCTTTTCAACCAGTTTTCTAGCTTTAATCTCACCCACACCCTTTAACGAAGTATATCCTCCAAAAAGAACCCCATCTTTTGTTGACCATGTTACGTCGGAATTATCGGGATCAAAAGCGCGGAACTGGACACCATCTCTTGTCATCTCACGCAGAATATCAAGAGATGCATCCTCATCTTTTTGATGTCGAAGTGTAGACGCTAAAAATTCCAGAGGGAAATGAGCTTTTAGATATGCCGTCCAATATGCGACTAAAGCATAGCTATATGTGTGCGACCTGTTCATTTGATAGCCGCCCATCTCACAAATCAACTTCCAAACTTTTAAAATTTCTGAATCAACAAGGCCTATTGATCTCGCGCCCGATTGAAATTTCTCAAAAAAAGAAGCGATGAATTCATGACCTAAACTTTTCCCTATCCCTTTTCTAAAAGCGTTTGTGTCTTCCCAAGAAAATTGTCCAAACTCGCGAACAATTGCAAGAGTCTGCTCTTGATAAATCGGCAAGCCGTAGGTGTCATCTAAAATGTGTCCGAGAAGAGGGCTTATAGGATCCCTAAGACCACTTAATGATCTCTTAACATATAGCTCAGCGATTCCACTGTCGAGCGTGCCAGGGCGTGCTAATGCGATCACGTCACATAGATCGTCAATACTTTTGAAATTTATGTCTTTCGATATTTTCCTTGCAGCTTTTCCATCAAGCTGAAAAATACCGCAAAAACTTTTTTTATTTAAAAGTGAAAAAGTTTTTCTGTCATCAAGGGGTAAATTGTACCAGTCAATTTTCACCCCGGAATCTTCAATAATTGTTAACGTTCTAAGGCCTAAAATATCAACTTTTAAAAGGCCTAATTTTTCAGCCGCATGCTTATCAATATGCGCAATCCCTTGCTCGTCTAAAACACAAAAGTCTTTGATATCTGAGCGACACAAAAGGACTCCCGCGGCATGCTTCCCTGTGTGTGAAACATGGCCCTCAATTTCCGCAATTTTTCTCACATGAGGATATTTTTCTAAAAACGTTTTCCCAGCTGGGGTGTTGTCCAAAGCGTCAGCTAAAGTTGTTTTAATCGCTGCTTTTACATCCCACATCATACTGTCATTAATATGAAGCTGTTTACAAATCAAAGCAAAAGCAGATCGAGCTTGTAATGTGCTCACCGTACCAATCTGCGCAATTTTATCTTCCCCATATTTTGATTTGAGATAATGGAGAATAAGATGGCGTTTATCGTCAGGGAAGTCTGTGTCAATGTCCGGGAGGTCGCTACGTGTGATGTCAATAAAGCGTTCAAAATATAGTGCTGGTGGGATAGGGTCTACTTCTGTGATACCGCACAAGTAGCACACTAGAGAGCCTGCTGAGCTGCCACGGCCTGGGCCGACAAGCATCTTTGTTTTTGCAAAGCGGATAAGATCCGCGACGATCAAAAAGTAACTACTAAATTTTTTAGATCGAATAATTTTAAGTTCATGTTGCAATCTTTTTTCATATTCTTCTGTGAAACCGTTCGGGAATCGTGCCGCAACGCCTTCTCTACATAACGCTTCTAAATCGCCGCCATGCGTAAGCATGGGTGCAACGGGCAAGTCGTAGTCGTCAATATCATCTGTAAGCTCTTGTATCTCAGAAGTGAAAGGGTAATCAGAGAGAATAATTTGCGGTGTGTTCTTCTTTAAAGAGCCGGTTAAAACTTCGTAAGTGTCTTTGTCAGACTCTCTTATATAAGAATTGTCACTTGTGTAAACTTCAAAAAAATTAAATTCAAGAGCTAACTGTTCTTTTTTACAATTTAAAATTTGACTTGATGGGTTGTAATCAATAATCGCGCTGATCAATTTAAGAAATTTTCCGTCAACAACATCCCCCGCAAATTTTTTAATTCTTATTGTCATTGATTCTACGTTTTCGGGATACAGTACAGAGATAGAACCACGAGGCGTTGCGAAGTGTTGAGTGTGTGACAAGCTAACAAAACCGTAAAGCTCTTTAAGACCTATGCTATCCGCAGCGATAAACCACATGCGTTTTGGTACATCATCAAAAACCACATACAGCTCTACGCCGAGCATGGGTTTTATTCCCGCAGCGCGACAAGCATTGTGAAAAGGCACGTGACCCCAGGTATTATCATCTACAAGAGCTGCCGCAGGGCATTTAGTCTCTTTTAGATATGCGACAAGGTCATCTATCTTTGCATACGTACGACCGAAAGAATACTCACTTTTCAGCTTCAGATGTATCATAAGTATAATCATCCTGTGGGGGTTCAAGGCGCGCTTCATGAGCATGCGGGCGCTTATAAATAGACGCGACGTATCGCGACTCTATGGCAACATTTTTTTGTTCAGTGTTTGACATTTTATTTTCCTATTATATTGTATTGTTCTTGTGATTTTAAAATTTCATAAACTGCTATGCAGTCTTCTAAAGCTCTGTGTTTTTGCTCAAGCTCTACGCCTAAAAAATGTTTGTACATGTCTTTAAGTTTAACATATCCACCAAACACATGTTGGTATTCTAGCGCTGTACAAATAATTGTCTCCGGGAATTTAAATGACAAACCGTTTCTTTTAAGTTCAGCATTTACCATCCCAACATCAAAAGACGCGTTGTGACAAATAAGAACATTGACCCCGTCAAAAAACTCTTCAAACTTTGGAAAAAATTCTTTAAAAGTTGGTTGATCCTCAACTGCTTGCTGATTTATGCCGGTTATTTTTGTTATGTTTTTTTGGATTTCAATTTCAGGATTTATCAGCTGAGAAAGCTCATCACAAATATCGCCTTTAGAGTCAATTTTTAAAGCTCCAACTTCGATTATTCTAGGCTGCTCTTTAGCGCAAGAAGGTGAAAGAAGCCCAGTTGTTTCTGTATCAAAAATTACAACATGCATTACATCACCGTATTAGGTGGGGGGAATTGTGAAGAGTGGTGCCTATTAATACTCCTGCGAATTTCCCGTTTATAAATCTCACAAAAATCTTGGTAATCAACACCATGCATTTTTGATGGATCATGTAAAACCTCAACGACGGCAGCCCAAGCTAATTCTATATGCAATTTTAACATAATATCATCTTCTTCAAAATGTGGATTATGATTTGCCATTAAGATCTACCTTCTGAGTGAGAGTGTAACGACATTCATCAATATATTTAGTGAAAAGAAACTGAATATAATCCAACTCTTCACAAATTTTATTTTTTTGACGAGTCGTGTAAACAGAATTTTTTCTATTGAAAGTTGAAGATAAAAATTTAAATCCATCTTTTAGATTTTTAAAAACACATTTTTTCATGATAGGGTGCATTATCTTTCTCCTTTTTAAGTTTTGCCTGATACGCTCAGGCGGGAGGGTGATTATCCGACACTAATCACCAAAAAAATTATTCATCATTTTGAAAAACGGGAACTTTTTCAGTGCTAGACGATGAAAAAATAACAAGTAATCTTTCAATGATGAGTCTGTCGACAATGTCCGCATTCTCGAAGTCTTTCAACACACTTACCATGTCATGCGAATTTTCTTTACAAAAACTTTCTCCAAAAACAGCTTGAAACATTTCATCAAAAGTTAAATTATTAACGAGAGCTGCAAGTTGATCTAGAATTTTCGTTCTAACAGCTACAGATTCTGAAGAAATAACATCTTGGAAAATCGTTTCCTCATCAGACTCGCAAGAAATTTGGAACATCTGCTTAGTTCGTTCAAATTGAACTTTGAACGGCATTAAAAATAAACCTTCCCAATCCATAAAAACCTCCTAATCTATTTGGGCTGAATGCCCCTTACATTTTTAAAATTTCGTTTCATCTTCTTTTTGTGGCTGAGATTCCGGGGTAGGGTGTTGGACTTCAACTTCACATGAAAGCACACTGTGATAAAAAGATTTTGCTTTCGTATAAATTTCAGAGGCATTTACAGCTTCTTTTAAAGAAGTATCAAAAGAATTCCAAGCACCTTTCGAGTTGCGCTCTTCTACTGAACGCACAGAATAAATATGTGAAAAAGAAGGTGGGGTGAAAGTTTTACCATCTTCGGATTTCATCTCTACGCCTTGTATCAAGGTCATCCATCTTTTCGATCGCTTTATTTGAGTGCTACTCATGCTAATTAAAGCAGGCTTCCAACTTTCATCTTTAGCTTTATAAAGCACAAAGTGATTGCGTGTGTCGACAAGTTCATCGTCGCCGATTTTTAATGCGCCGGTTTCATCTGTCGTGTAATCAATTTTTTTAAGCTCAATGTCAGGGACACTAAACTGACCCTTGAACCCCCCTCCAGACGCTCTAGAGCCCCACTTTATGAAGACACGCTGGAAAGCGCAAGGGATAACCTCAAGCTCGTTAAAAATCTCGTTTGTAATGGTATTAATGAAGAGGCCCGGCCGAGCACCTTCTACATCTTTTAGTTGTGGTGAAAGACCTTGAAGCAAAGTTAAAAAAGGGATTGCAAAAGATGTTTTATCTGTCCCTTCTAAACCTGCTCCTGAATCTTCAGAGAAATTAATCTGCGAACTTAAAGATAAATCTTTCTTTTCATCTACAACTTTTACTTCTGCGCTTTTTTCTTTCATTTTACATCTCCAATAATAGTTAAAAAACAAGGTTAACACAAAATCCATTAAACCAAACCAAGCCTAACTCGATTATTTTATTTATTCAGAGCGAAATCACGAATCGTATATATATATCCTCCTAAAAGTTAATTGTCAAAAATTCAAATATACAATGAAAGATAAGAATAGATAAAAAAGTACATTGCAACTAAAGGAATAAAAAACGTTAAAACAACTGGCCAGCTCCAGTTTATAACTTTGCAAAGTTTTAAAACAACAAAAACAATTCCTAACAGTGTAAACAAACTTAACATGTGAACCTCATTATTTTTTAATATTAACTTTAAAAACGGGCATTGCGCCAAAAAGATCTAAAGGTACATCTGCCCCTTTCCCTAGCTGTTCTTTTATAAAAGCTTTTAAAGTCTGTGGATGAACTGTCTGAGACATTTTAGCAGACAAACCTTTTTGATAAAGTTCGAGGTTTAAAGCTTCTGCATCTTTTAACTGACCTTTGCCAAAAGATGTTACAACATCGACTTTTATCAAGCCTCCAAAACCATGGGACTCTAGCCAATTAAACGCGTCGGGTTTTTTATTGGCTGGTATTGTCGCGTATACTTCTTGCGACAAAGTTATTGATTCCCCGGACTCTAAAACAATTTTAGTCATACCTAGCTCTTGAAGCGCACACGGTATAACTTCTTCACGCAGCCTGCGGGCTTCTTCCTTTTCTTTCTTAAGAAGACTTTCCGCACACAAAACGCTGTTATCTTTTTCGATTAAAGCGTCCACAAGGCTTTTTACTTCAGTTAGCGTTATCATTAAATAACCCCCTATGTTTTTCAATATTGACTAAGTCCCTTATAAACTCAGCATAAGTATCTTTACCGAGAATCTTCTGACAATTTTCAATTTTTTGTTCTAAAGAAGTATCCCTCTCAATTTCTGAACGTATAACTTTCAAATGTAAATCTTTTAATTCAAGTTTAAGCTGATAAATTTCAAGAGATAAACATGAATTTGTCAAATTCAACTTCTCCAATCTTTCTTCCATATCACAGATCTCACAACATGTATAATAAATTTCACTCATCTTTACACCCTCACTTTTAACTTAAAATATCGGCGCGTTTGATTGTTCCAAAGCAGCTGCGTAAAAGCCCCTCCATAATCCCGCCCTAACGTCGCACAAACATGCGAAATGATGCCGGGGTCACCTGTGGTTAATATGCAATCACAGGTGGGCCTAAAGCCTTTAAGGGCTTCTTTTACACGTCTGCCGATGTCATGTGGTAAAGATGAATCCGTCCGAGTAAA
>Ga0315284_10001261_pt1 | contig 36070 bp, 31 predicted proteins | sample YL17G09_16_MG_FD_203696 | JGI IMG/M metagenome (GOLD analysis project Ga0315284, IMG submission 203696) | Sediment microbial communities from Yellowstone Lake, YNP, Wyoming, USA - YL17G09_16 | ecosystem: Environmental > Aquatic > Freshwater > Lake > Sediment | place: USA: Wyoming | collected...
ACCTGCGAGCCCGTCGAGAACAGCCTCTACGGGTGGTCAACCTGCGAGCCCGTCGAGAACAGCCTCTACGGGTGGTCAACCTGCGAGCCCGTCGAGAACAGCCGCAACACATCATCCTCGGTCAACTGTTTGAGAACCGACGCTTCGGTCGAGATCACCGCATCGAATACCGCCTGCTTGCTCTGCTGCAGCAGCAGTACCCGCTCCTCCACCGAATCGCGCACAATCAGCTTGTACACAAACACCGGCCGCGTCTGGCCAATGCGGTACGCCCGGTCTGAGGCCTGGTTCTCCGATGCCGGGTTCCACCAGGGGTCCAGGTGCACTACATAGTCGGCAGCCGTGAGGTTGAGCCCGGTGCCGCCTGCCTTCAGGCTGATCAGCATAATAGGTATAGTGTCGTCGTTCTGGAATCGGTCCACAACGCCCTGACGGTCAGTCGTCTTGCCGGTGAGAATCTCGGTGCGGATGCCCTTGGCCGTGAGTGCCGTGCGCAGGAGCTCCAGCGCCGTCACAAACTGCGAGAAGATCAGCACACGGTGGCCATCGGCAATCAGTCCATCAAGCCGTTCGAAGAGTAGTGTGAACTTGCACGAGTCTCCCCGGAAAGCTGTATCGACCAGGGCCGGATGAACGCAGATCTGTCGCAGCCGCAACAGCCCCTGCACAATCTCGATGTGTGAGTGCTCGATGCCCTTGTTGTGGATGGTTGCCGCCAGTTGCGTGCGGCACAGGTCGCACGTGATATCGTAGAGCGTGCGTTGAGCGCCATCCATGGTGCAGGTGAGCACGGTCTCGGTCTTGGGCGGCAGATCGGTTGCCACCTGCCGCTTGGTACGCCGCAACACGCACGGCTTGATTGTGCCGCGCAGAAGCTGCGCCCGTGGCGAGGTGGGATCGCTCTGGATCGGTTTGACAAAGTGCGCTGAGAAGTGCCGGTACGTGCCCAGCATTCCCGGGTTGAGGAAGGTGAACAGCGACCACAACTCCGAAAGCCCGTTCTCGATGGGCGTTCCGCTCAGGGCAAGACGTCGCATGCCCTGCAATCGGCGAATCTTCTGGCTGCTGTCGGAGAGCGGGTTTTTGATGGCCTGCGATTCGTCGAGAATGATGTAGTTGAACCGGATGCTGCCCAGTATATCGGAGTCTTGCAGCACTGTGCCGTAGGTAGTGAGCACAATATCGGCAAAGGCCATCTCCACATGGGAGTAGCGCTTGCGGTCGGGGCCGTGGTATCGCAAGATGCGCAGGCCGGGGGTAAAGCGCTTGGACTCGCGCTCCCAGTTGAACATGAGCGAGTTGGGTACCACCAGCAACGAGGTGCGCGGCTTGGTGCCTTGCTCGTGTTCGTGAAGCAGCAGCGCCAGTGTCTGCACAGTCTTTCCCAGCCCCATGTCGTCGGCAAGGCAGCCGCCCAGGTTGAAGCGGCGCAGAAAGTGAAGCCAGTCGTAGCCGGCCTGTTGGTATGGGCGCAGTGTGCCCGCAAACCCCGCAGGCAGCGGCGTGGCTGTCACGCCGTCAAAGCCCCGAAGCGCCGCGCGCACGCTCTCGGCCTGGGATCCCATGTGCGCCTGTGCGATTGCGTCAAGTGCCTCAAGCAGTGCAGGCGCGGCTGCCCGGCGCACGCGCAGCGGTGCGCTTGCCGACTCCACCAGGGCAAGCACATCGGAGAGGCGCTGGATCCACTCGTCGGGGATGCGGCCGGTCGATCCGTCACTCAGGCGGACGAATGTGGTACCTCCCATCACCGACTGAAACACGTCGCCCATTGACGCGGGAACACCGTCGAAGGTTGCGTCGAGTTGCACGGAGAAGAAATCGCCGTCGGCGCGCACGCTCACACCCAGAGACGGGCGCGCGGTGCGCACCTTGGTGGCGAGCAGTTTCTCCTGGCCAAAGACCTCAAAGCCCGCGTCACTGAGCGCTGACAGGTCCTCCTCCACCCACACGCCTGGGTCCCACGCCGGCGTGTAGAAGCCGCGGCTATACTGCTCGAGGCCGTGGTCGAGGAGCTGGTCGGGAACGCGTATCTCACGCAGTCGCGAACGCACGATGCGCCGCACTGCGCCGTCACGACATACCACGAGCTTCTCCTGGTCGTGGTCGCGGCCCGAGAACTCGACGATGCTGCCGTGGGTGTCGTCGTAGGCAAACCGCAACTCAACCAGCAGGAACCCGTCGCGTTGCTCCAGGTAGAGCCGTGGCGTGGGTGTGGTGGAGATCCGCTCTACCTCGGCGGCGCCGGTGGGTAGGAGTTCCGGCTCGACCTCCACAGGCACGGGTTCGCGCGCCATTGCCTCAAAGTCAAAGCCTACCTGCACGGCACGCTGACTGTTGACCGCGAGCATGGCCGCAACCACGTGCTCGCATGCGCCACCGTACTTGTAGCCGCAGGTGCACGTGTATTGCACGGGAGAGCCGGGCGTGCGCGAGATCACGGCAGTGCATGTGGGCACGCACTCAAACGACGCGTGGATATCGGCGCCCACCTGCTGCAGGTTTCGCAGAAGTTGCTTCTCGTGGATGTCGGCGCCTGCGCGCACCACTGCGGGAAATGCGTGCTCGTCGATTGTGAATGGCGCGGTGTGCGAGGTGGACATACTCTCTGAAAATACTCCCCCGGGATGCGAGCGGCCGCCGGACTAGCAGGAGTTGCCGGGTGGCCCTGCGGGCCGGGTCACCGGTCCGAGGGTGTGGTGGGAGCGCAACCGTTCGAGTACCGGGACCCACAGGGCTGTCGGCATCTCGTGGCGCCTGTGCTGGTCACCACAGCCATCAACGAAACCAAGGTGCGGTTCGTAACACTTCGACAGGCTCAGTGCGGCGCTCGTAACTCGCTTGCTCGTAACTCGTCACTTCCCCAACAGCTCGGACTTCAGGGCTTCTGCGGCTTCACGAGAGAATCCCTTGACTTGCGCAATATCGTCCACCGGCGCTGCCATGACGTTCTGCAACGACCCGAAGTGCCGCAGCAACGCCCGCGATCGTGCCGGCCCCACCCCCGCAATATCCTGCAGCACCGAGGTTCTCATCTTCTTCCCGCGCACCTTGCGGTGGAACGTGATGCTGAAGCGGTGCACCTCGTCGCGGATGCGCTCGGCCAGCTTGCGGGCCGGGTGGTTTGCGGGCAAGCGAACGGGCTCGGAGAGTGTGGGCGTGTAGAGCAGCTCCTCCTGCTTGGCAATGGATGCGACCAGGGGTGCGTGCTCGAAGTGCGCCAGCGCTGCCATGGCCGCGTGAAGCTGACCCTTGCCGCCGTCAATCAACAGCAGGTCGGGAAACGGCTTGCCCTCTTCCGTCAATCTCGTGAGGCGGCGGGTCACCACCTCCATCATCATGGCAAAGTCGTTCTGCCCTTCAACACCTTTGATCTTGTACGTGCGATACTGCGACTTGTTCGGCTCGCCCTCCTTGAATTGCACCATGCCGGCAACGGTGTAGTCGGGCCCGAGGTTGGAGATGTCGAATGCTTCGATCACCAGGGGTGGCCGCGGAAGAGAGAGAGCCTTCTGGAGTTCCTCCACATCGGCCATAGGGTCGACCGGTGCTTTCTCGGCCAGGTAGAGCCGGGCATTCTTGATTGCCATTTCGACAATGTGGGCCTTGGCGCCCTTCTGGGGAATCGAGACCTCGACCGTGGCATTGAGCTGGCTGCGGAACCAATCGGTCATGATGCCGGCGTTGAATCCCCCATGGGAGGGAAGGAGCAGCTCCGAGGGCACATCGGTGGCGCCCTCCCGGTAGAACTGCAGGATGGCGCTCTCGTGGTCTGACTCCGAACAGTCCCACGTTTCCTTCTTGATGACAAAGTGACGCTTGGACGACAGAAGCCCCTCGCGGAAGCTCAGCACCGCCAGACAGAGACGGCGATCTGCTTCGGCAATTCCCACCACATCGCAGTCCACATCGGGCAGACGCAGGTCCACACGCTGCGGGCCGGAGGCGTCTTTGACAAGCTGGATCTGGTCGCGCAGAGCGGCTGCCTGCTCAAAGCGCATGTGGGCCGAGGCATCGGCCATGGCGCGGGTGAGTTCGGCCAGCAAGTCGCGGCGACGACCTCTGAGGAACCGTATCATCATGTCAACGTTGTGTCGGTATTCATCTTGACCAATGAGCCCGGCACAGGCTCCGGAGCATCGCCCCATGGAGTAGTTGATGCAGGGCCTGGCAGCCCGGGAAAGCGGGAGCCGCTTGTTGCAGTCGCGGATGCGGAAGAGCCGTAGGGCAAAGGCCATGTTGCGTCGCATGGCCCCTGCATCGGTGTAGGGCCCGAGGTAGGTCGCCCCATCGCTCTCCACTCGCCGGACGACAAGGAGTCGGGGGAACGGTTCGCCGACAGTGATTTTGAGGTAGGGGAAGTGCTTGTCATCGCGCAGCTCGATGTTGTAGGGCGGCTTGTGCGTGCGCACCAGGTTTGCTTCGAGAATCAGGGCCTCAGCCTCGGTGTTCGTCGCGATCCATTCGACGGCATGCAGCCGACGCAGCATGATCGGGATGTACGGCCGATCGTCGTGGTCGTCGGAGAAGTACGAGCGCACGCGGGAACGCAGATCTACAGCCTTGCCGATGTACAGCGGCCCGCCTTCGCTGTCGCGCATGATGTACACGCCCGGCGTGTGGGGGAAGTTCTCGGTTTCGGCGAGAAAGTGCTGCGGGCTGTAGGCCATGGTGTGGCTCTGGTGATCGGGGATGCTATCTTGGAAAAATACGTGCACGGACCCGTGTGGCGTCCCGGAACCCGGGATCGCAAGGCGGATCCCGGCATCGTCTGGACCGGGGCGATTTATTTTGGATGGGTTTGGTTCTTCGCCAGTGCGCACCATGACGTACCGTAATGTCACATCTCCCCCTCCACATGTTGCAGCAGGAGCCCCGAGCGGGCCGCCGCACCCTCGCGTCTGCAAACATGGGTCGCGCGCCGCTTTGGATGGTGACCGCGCTGACGCTGGCGCTCGGATGGTCGGCGGCCGAAGCTCGTCAGGCCGGTCCACCCGAAGAGTTTGAGTGGGAGGCGGCCGCAGTTGAGGCCCGGGCGCTGGCATTCCCCGAGTCCTTCTTCGATTCGGTGAATGCGACAAAGGGCGTGGCGCCTCTGGTCGGAGCTCGCCGGCAACCGCAGCGATCGTTTCTGCGCGGAGAGAGGCTGGTATTCAGCGTCTCGTGGGGGCCGTGGAAGGCCGGCACCGGTGTGGTCACAGCAGTCGCAGACACTCTCTCCGGTCGAGTCACACTCACTGTCGAGGGCATGACCAACAATTTTGTGGGCTCTTTCTATCGGGTGCGCGACCTGCTGCAGTGCTCCATGGACGCGCAGGGCCTCTATCCATACTACTTTGCCGAGCACCTTCGTGAGGGCAAGTACAAGGCTGATCGGTGGGTCATCTACGACCACCAGCGAGAGAAGGTCTTCACTCACTCCAGCAAGTGCAAAGAGGCCGAGGCGCCTCGCTTCTCGCACAGCATACTCACGCTGCTCTATGCGCTGCGCTCCATGGATCTGCGCGACAGCACCGAGTTCACGCTCAACTGCTTCATCCAGAAGCTCTACTACGAGGTCCGGTTCAGGTGCCGCGACAGGGAGACCCTCAGAACGGACCTTGGAACCTTCGACTGCATCGTTGTTGAGCCGGTGCTGGTCGGCAAGGGCCGCGTGTTTACCGACAAAGACAAGCTTCGCATCTGGCTCACCAACGACGAGTGTGCATTGCCGGTTCTCATCAGGTCGAAGATTGCGGTGGGGTCGATCTCCGTCAAACTTGTCAACTACAGCATGGTGGCCGCATCCGACAGCACCTGCATGCCGGTGGAGGGGGCGCGACGATGACTGCTCTGCTTCACTGGGACCGAGCCCTGTTCCTTCTGGTCAACACGGGCTGGGCCAATCCGGTGTTCGATGCGCTGTTTGTCGCGATCACCGACGGCCGATTCTGGATCGTGCCGGGAGTTGTTGCCGCGGCTGTACTGCTGAAGGTCGAGCGCAAGCGGGCCCTCATCGCACTGGGCCTGGCTTTGCTCACGGTTCTGATCTCCGATCCGCTGTGCGTGCGGGTGCTCAAACCGCTGTTTCACCGGCTGCGGCCGTGCGACCCCCATGCATTGGTTGAGGGAGGAAGGTATCTTTTGGGTATGAAGCACTCACTGGCATTCCCATCGGCGCATGCCACGAATCTGTTTGCCCAGGCTGTTGTGTGGACGCATCTGTACCCTCGACGGGGACTGTGGTTCTTTCTGTTCGCGGCATCGATCGCCCTCTCCCGGGTGTACGTGGGCGTGCACTACCCGCTTGACGTGGTGGGTGGCGCTGCGGTGGGCTGCGGGCTCGGGCTGTGTGTCGTGGGCGCCTATCGACGGGTCGTCTCACGCATCAAGGGGCGGGAGCTTGCGCATGGATAGTCGGAGATTCTGCATCCTGGTGGTTGACGACGACCCGAGTTTCCTCTCGGTCATGCACGAGTTTCTCGGCGAGAAGCACGACGTGTTCACTGCCGAGAACGGGCAGCAGGCCCTGGAGTCGCTGTCCACCCACAGAGTCGACCTGGTCATCTCCGACGTCAACATGCCCGGCATGACCGGACCCGAACTCCTGCAGCGGGTGATGGAGGTGTATCCGGGCGTGCGCACCATGCTCATCACCTCGTACAGCATCGACGATTACATCCCCATCGCCCGAAAGCATCGTTTCTCGACTATCATGCCCAAGTGCGTGCCCTTCAATTTTGTCGATCTTGAGGTGATGATCGAGGGCATACTCACGCAACAGATATTCGGGTTGTCCCGTTACCTGGTCGACTGCGAGATCATCGGCCGGTACTGCATCCGCTCCTCCCTCGAGGCACGCGATGTCCGCGATGCCGTGGTAGATCTCTTCGAACAGCGGGTTGGGACCGCCGGAGACATGAAACTGCTGCTTGACGAAACCGTCACCAACGCCATCTACCACGCGCCCCGTCTTCCCGATGGAAGCGAGAAATACCCCGAACTCACCGACGTGACGCTTGAGCCCGGCGAGTACGTGCACATCGAGTGCGGCGTCGACAAGAACCGGTACGGCATTTCGGTGGCCGACAGTCAGGGCAAGCTTGCACGCGACACCGTGCTCGACCGCATCGAGCGCCAGGTTGGCGGCCAGGGAATCCTCGACGATTCGGGACGCGGCATTCACATGAGCAGGCTCTTCTCCGATACCATGGTCATCAACATCCAGCGCAATGTGAAGACCGAAGTGATTCTCATGAACTATATTTCCATGACGTATCGGGGCTCCAAACCGCTTTACATTAACGAAGTGTGACCGTACGACGGCCGGGAAATGCCCCGGTGCACAAGGTGCGGCAAGGCCGCAGTCGGGAGGACGCAATGATCAACAGGTGTCGCGGCCGCAAGATCAAGCTGGTGGGCTTCAACAACCTGACCAAATCCCTCAGCTTCAATATCTACGACATCTGCTACGCCCGCTCCAAGGCATCCCAGAACGACTACCTCGAGTACATCGACGAGGCCTACAACTCCCAGAAGCTTCAGAGCATTGTCGAGGCGGTTACCGAGATCATTCAGGCCAAAATTGTCAACATGTCGACGCAAGACTACGAGCCGCGCGGCGCCAGCGTCACGGTACTCATCAACGAAGGGCACAACACCGTGCCCATGCCTGCCTCGGCGGGCACCACGGCCCATCTTGACAAAAGCCACATCGCGATCCACACGTACCCCGAAACCGACGTGAGCACCGGCATCTCGACCTTTCGCGTCGATGTCGATGTGTCCACCTGCGGCATGATCTCTCCGCTGCGCGCCCTGGACTACCTTGTCGACAGCTTCGAGTCCGACATCGTGCTGATGGACTACAAAGTGCGCGGCTTCACCCGCGATGTGCGCGGCCGCAAAATCTACATCGACCACGATATCACCTCGATCCAAGACTACGTTTCCGACGAGATCCTTTCGAAGTACACGGCGTACGACCTCAACATCGTCTCCGACAACCTGTTCCACACCAAAATGATGGTGAAGAAGTTCCGCCTCGAAAACTACCTCTTCGGCCCCGAAAGCCAGGGGCTCCCGCAAACCGCCCGGGCCAAGATTTCGGGCGTGCTGCGGCGCGAGATGCAGGAAATCTTCGAGTGCGACAACCTGTACGGCGACGATTGATAAGGAGCCTGGTGTGAGGAAGCTTTCCGGCAAACCAGTCATTATGGAGCGGCTCAATCCGCATCTTGGGTTCTTTTATACTGTCAAGAAGATCCTGTACGAGGGCAGAACGCGGTTCCAGCGCATCCAGCTGGTCGACACCGAAGAGTTCGGCAACGTGTTGCTTCTCGACGGTATTACCCAGGTTGTTGAGAAGAACGAATTCCAGTACCACGAGCCCATGGTGCATCCGGCATTGTGTGCACATGCGAACCCCCGGTCGGTACTTGTCATTGGCGCAGGAGATGGGGGCATTCTGCGCGAAGTGCTTAAGTACAAGAGCATCGAAGAAGTGTACCTGGCCGAGCTCGACGACGAAGTTGTCAAATTCTCCCGCCAGTACCTCACGCGGGTGCATCAGGGCTCGTTTGACGATCCGCGCGTGAAGATCCACATCGTTGACGGACGCAAGTTCGTGCAGGAAGCTGCGGGTCGCTTCGATGTCATTATCATGGATATGACCGACCCGTTTGGTCCTTCAAAGTACCTGTACACCAAAGAGTTCTTCATGGCGGTCAAGCGGGCGTTGCGCGGGCCCGAAGGCGTCTTTGCCATGCACAGCGAGTCGCCTATTACGCGTCCGGCAGCCGTGGCCTGCATCCACAAGACGTTGCGGTCGGTGTTCAAGAACGTGACGCCCATGTTCCTCTACATCCAGATGTATGCGGTGCTCTGGTCGGTGGCCGTCGCGTCGAACAAGACCGACCTCGCGCGTATCACCCCCGCTGTGGTCGACGGCCGACTCAAGAAGCGAGGCGTGAAGGGACTGCATTTGTACACGGGGGCTGCACACCAGGCCATGCAGGTTGCCTATCCGTATCTGCAAGACGTTCTTTCCGACAAGCGGGCGCGTGTTATCACCGATGCGGAGCCCGATTTCACCGATCACTTTGTTGCACGAACCTGACACGCGCCCATGGGGGGCGCACCACCTCTTCTTCTCCATTATATGAACATCAAGCATTTGGAGTCGCTCGTTGAGCAGCACGGAACACCGGTGCTTCTGGTTTCACGGCAGCGAGTGCGCGAGGCGTACCGCACGCTCAAGGCTGCGCTGTCGGGTGTCGACCTCTACTATGCCGTCAAGTCCAATTGCCTGCCGGTCATCATCTCGACTCTGCGCGAAGAGGGTGCGCTCTTCGATGTATGCACCAGTGGCGAAATCGAAATCGTCAAGGGGTGCGGCGTGAAGGCCGACGAGTGCCTGCACACGCATCCAATCAAGACCGATGCCGAAATCCGCAAGGCGCTGGACTACGGCATCGATCTTTTTGTGGCCGACAACGAGCACGAGCTCGATAAATTAATCCCCTACAAAGACCGGCTCAAACTGCTCGTCCGCATGAGCATCCAGAACCCGGCCGCTGTGGTCAACCTGTCGCACAAGTTCGGGGTCAAACCCTCCGAAACCTTCGCCCTCATCTGGAAGGCTGCGCAGCGCGGGCTGCACGTCGAGGGTATCAGCTTCCACGTGGGGTCGCAGAGCGAGAACTCGCTCAAGTACATGGAAGCTCTGGAGTACTGTCGCGACATCTGCCGCAAGTCGGCTCTGTCGGGCATCCCCCTGCGCATCATCGACATCGGTGGCGGCTTTCCCATCCGCTACCTGTCGGGCGTGATGCCCACGCAGCAGTTCTGTCAGCCCATCAACGAGTACCTCGAGCGGTACTTCTCGGGCTACCGCATCATTGCCGAGCCGGGTCGGGTGCTGTGCGGCTCCTCGGCGGTGCTTGCGGCTCGCGTGGTGGGCAAGTCGCGGCGCGATGGCGTGTGGTGGTATTATCTTGACGAAGGCGTGTACGGATGTTTCTCGGGCAAGATGTACGATCACGCAGAGTATCCCATGATTATTCCGCGGTCGGGCCCGGTGCAGACCTCAACCATTGCCGGGCCCACGTGCGACTCCATCGATGTGCTGTACGAGAACATCCCGCTGCCGGCGCTGGAGATCGGCGATGTGTTGCTGTTTGAGTCGATGGGCGCCTACACCACAGCCAGCGCCAGCGAGTTCAACGGCTTTCCAAAAGCCAAGGTTGCGGCAATCGACTGAGGCCGGCTCGACCGGCTTGCCGCAGACCCATCAGGGTCCCGGGGGGGGGGCACGTTGACGCCGGGCCAACCGGCTGCATCCCGCGGAGGCGTCCACGCACGAGGCGTGGCAATCGCCGACCGGGAGACCGACTGCTGAACGGAGGGTGATGCATGGAACAGGGAACGAATTCGGGAGTGGGCGGCGCGTCAATCTGGATTCAAAATCTGGTTGACGGTGTGGCAGGAACCACCATCCAGGCAAAGCATGCCGACTACTACGGCACTTCGCCTTTTCAGAAAATAGAAGTTTTCGATACCTACGCATTCGGGCGCACGCTGCTTCTTGCCGGAACCATCGTGTTCACCGAGAAGGACGAGCACATCTATCACGAGATGAGCGTGCAGGTGCCGTTGCTTATGCACCCTGCGCCCAAGCGCGTGTGCGTGATCGGCGGCGGCGATGGCGGTTGCCTGCGCGAGGTGCTCAAGCACTCCGGCGTCACGGCGGTGAGTATCGTCGATATCGACGCACGTGTCAAAGAAACGGTCTCTGCCTACTTCCCTCAGTTGGCGGCAGGGTTTGCCGATTCGCGCGTGGCGGTTACCATCCAGGACGGATGCAGCTACCTTGAGAACACCAAAGACCTGTTCGACGTAATGATTGTCGACTCGTACGATCCGGGAGGACCGGTTGCCACCCTGGAAACAGCCAACTTCTACTCGCTGGTGGCTGCGCACATGAGTGCCAGGGGGATTGCGGTAATTCAAACAGACTCGCCGTCTCTGCGCAGCGAAGTGCTGCGGCGTACCATTGCTGGCGTGTCAACCCTTTTTGCCGAGATCCGGCCGTATACATGCACTATTCCGTCGTTTCCCGGGGGCATCTGCAGCTTCCTGGCATGTGCCAGGGAAAAGGGCGCACTTGACAAGTTCGATGCTGCGCGGTACGCCCCCGTTGCGGGCACGTGCAAGTACTACAATGACCAGGTTCATCGCGGCGCATTCATGTTGCCGCAGGGCATCCGGCAGATAGTGCAGTCGTAGGGGGACCAGAGGTCAGCAGTCAGCGGGCAGCGGTCAGACCCACGAGAGGCTGAGAGGTCCGGAGGATCTGGTAGAGAGTCGCGCGGAGTCCTGGCCAAAGCGGCGAACCCCCCGATCGCCGGACGGATGAGGGACCATCGGGGTCCACGAAACGGATACACGAAACAGGAGAGGCATCTTCCATGCGGGAAAAGAATTACGACGACTTCTTCGACGAAGACACCACCGCAGTTGCCACCGAGCAGAAACTCATGCAGATGGTTGACGACCGCGGCACTGGTGGACGATCAGGCGTGTCAAAGGGATCCAGAGTTTCCGGCAAGATCGTCCGTCTGAGCACCGCCTACGCCTTCATCGACCTGGGCGGCAAGAACGAGGCTGTCTTCAAAATCGGCGAGTTCAAAGACAAAGACGGCACGCTCAAAGTCAAAGAGGGTGACTTGGTCGAAGGCTATGTCATGTCCATCACCGACAGCGAGATCATGCTCTCCCGTGCCCTGGGCGCCGGCGGCGCGGAGACCGCCGACCTGATCGATGCCATGCGAGCCCGCGTGCCCGTGTCGGGCAAAGTCACGGGCATCAACAAGGGTGGTATCAACGTTACCATCATGGGCAAGAAGGCCTTCTGCCCCATCTCGCAAATCGAGCTGCACCGTATCGAAGACGCCAACCCCTACTTCGGCAAGACCATGGAGTTTGTCATCACCCAGGTCACCGAGGGTGGACGCAATGTCGTGATCTCCCGCATCCCCATTCTGGAGCGCGGCCGCGAGAAGCGCATCGACGCTCTCGTCGAAGAAGCCAGGAAGCGCGCGCTTCTCTCCGGCCCCATCACCCGCATTGCGCCCTTCGGTCTCTTCGTGGAGCTTGGTGGCGTCGAAGGACTCGTGCACATCTCCGAGGCATCGTGGGACCGCACCGAAAAGCTCGAAGAGAACTTCCAGGTTGGTCAGACGGTCAATTGCGTCGTCCTGAGCGTGGAAAAGAAGGAACCTCTTCGCGAGAGTCGTATCTCGCTTTCAATCCGTCAAGTTGAGCAGGACCCCTGGACGGGCGCCGCAGAGCGCTTCGCGGTTGGCGCCTCGATTGCCGGTCGCGTGACGCGCCTGGCCGAGTTCGGCGCGTTTGTGCGCGTGGCTCCCGGCCTTGAGGGACTGGTGCACATCTCCGAGATGACCTGGAACCGCCGCGTGCGCCGGCCGCACGATCTCGTCACTGTGGGCCAGGAAGTCCGCGTGACCGTGCTTCGTGTAGATGAAGCCAAGAAGGAGATGTCACTCACCATCAAAGACATGGATGCAGACCCGTGGCGTGATGCCGCGCAGAAGTACGCTCCCGGTACGGTCATGAACGGCACCGTGGCAGAGCGGGCCAAGTTCGGGTACTTCGTCGACCTTGTTGACGGAGTGACAGGGCTGCTGACGCCCGGCCGCATCGCTGCCGACAAGAAGGATCAGGTGAGAGTCGGGGCGCAGATCGCGGTGAAGATCGAGTCGCTGGACGTTGAGAAGCACCGTGTCGGTCTCTCCTTCGGCATGTCGGATGCACCGCCTGAGAACGAGGGCGTTGACGAGTACTTCGAGAAGCAGGAGGCCGCCACTGCGGCTGAGGCGCCCAAGGGCTCGGATTTCGCCGAGGCGCTGAAGGCTGCCATGACAAAGAAGAAGTGACGCGCGGGGCGGCACGCCGACGTCTGTTCTGTCGGACTCGGGTGCACCGCCACGACAAAGCAGGAATCGACGCGCGGGGGGGGCTCGCAGTCGAAACCAGTCCGGGATTTCAGGGAGTGAGGAGCAGATATGCGAATACTTGTCATCGGCGGCGCAGGATACATCGGCAGTCACGTTGTTCGGGCCTTTCTCGACCGCAAGTTCGAAGTCACGGTCTTCGACAATCTCTCGTCGGGATGCCGCGAGAACCTCTTCCCCGAAGCGCACTTCGTCGAAGGTGACATTCTCGATCCCAGGGCTCTCCACGCCGTCATGGCTCAGGGTTGCGTGGGCCTGGTCCATCTCGCCGCATTCAAGGCTGCCGGCGAGTCGATGCTCAAGCCCGAGAAGTACTCTGTCAACAACATCACAGGCACGCTCAACATCCTCAATGCCGCCGCCGAAGTCGGCGTGCTTCGCCTCGTGTTCTCCTCCACCGCCGCAGTCTACGGCGAACCGCAGTACACGCCAATCGACGAGAACCATCCGCTCAATCCCGAAAACTATTACGGCTTCACCAAGCTGGAAATCGAGCGGTTCCTCGGCTGGTACGACAAGCTCAAGGGCATCCGTTCAGCCTGCCTGCGCTATTTCAATGCTGCCGGGTACGACCCCCTGGGCCGCATCTGCGGGCTTGAGCGCAATCCCGCAAATCTCCTTCCCATTGTCATGGAAGTGGCGGCCGGCATGCGGGAGACGCTGCAGGTCTACGGTAACGACTATCCCACGCCCGACGGCACGTGCATTCGCGACTACATCCACGTAAGCGACCTGGCCGAAGCGCATGTGACCGCCATGGAGTATCTCGTCGCAAATGACAAGAGCCTCACGGTCAACTTGTGCAGCGAGACCGGGATGAGCGTCACCGAGATGGTCGAGACCGCCCGCAAAGTCACCGGCAAGCCCATCCCCACCCAAATCGTGGCTCGCCGCCCCGGCGACCCGGCCAAGCTCATGGCAACCTCTGCCAAGGCGCGAAGTCTGTTGGGATGGAAGGCAAAGTACAGCGACGCTGAGACGCTTGTTGAGAGTACGTGGGGTGTGTACAAGGGGCTTCAGAGGAAGTAGACGGGCCCGGGCGAACACGCGAGCCCGCTTGCGTCTATGCTGGGTGTCGATGGACGCTCCTGATGCCTGGATGCCTGATTCCACAGTATATTTTCGGAAAGCAGGCAGATCGACCGAGGACCACCGTTTCGGGCGGCTTTGGTCGCCAGATCACCACCCTGAGGCACAGGGCACCCCCATGAACGTCACAGACGTGTTGTCGGACCTGACGGCTGTGCTTGACAAAGCATTTCCGGGGATTATTTCCAAAGTCGTCATCTTCGGCTCGCGCGTGACCGGCGGTGCGCGGGAGGACTCAGACCTGGATGTGCTGGTCATCATTTCCGCTGCTGATGACTGGCGTCTCAAACGGGCCATTGTGGACGCATTTTACGAATTCGATGAGAAATACGATGTGCTCACCGATGTCACGGTTCTCACCGAAGACGAGATGCAGACCATCAAGGGACGCCAGCCCTACATCCAGGAAGCTCTTGAGACGGGAATTGCGGCATGACGATTTCGCAGGAAGACCCCCGCCGCCCCTCACCCAACAATCTGCAACGACCCCTTGATCGCCTTGTACAGCGCCCGCAGAAGCGGCGGCGCGTAGAAACGCTTGGCAAATGATACAATATCACCCTTCTGCTTCTCCCGCTTGAGCACCGTGTACAAGAACGGCTGCTTGCACGAGATGGATCCTGCCCGCTCGTAGGCAATGCGCCCGTCGCGCGACCAGACCTGCATGTGAAACCGCGTTGTCGCCACATAGTCGGTGGGTTTTTCGTAGGCACTGCTCTCGTACTTTCCCCCGCGCCATCCCTTGGCCTGAAAGACCCTGTTGGTCACCGTGCAGTCGTAGGGGATTGCCACGAAATCCGCGTCATACCTGGCAGCCGCCGCGCGCACGAGCGCAGCCACCACTGCACTGTCGGCAGTGGACGAATCTTTGATGGCGGTGAAGCGGCTGCTCTGGAGCAGTTGCAGCGTCTCGGGCAGCTCGCCCTGCACGTCAGTCAGCGTGAAGCGTTTCGCCAACTCAAACGGCGTGAGCTGGTTGATCGCATCCACGAAGAACGAGTCGCTGAACTGCCGAACCGGCCGCGCACGCGTGTTGTCGGTGTACTTGGTGGTGATGTGCGTGATGGGAATGTACAGCGCAGTCTCGGTGCCGTCTGCGGCCATGGGCAACTCTGAGTTGCGATAGAGCATTGTCCGAGCGGCGCAGGATAGGAGGAATATCGCCAGTAGGGGAGCGAGGAGTGCGAGACGATGTTTCATTGGCATAAAGTTCCGTTGTTGGGAATGCCGGAAGGCTGAAACCATTCGCTCGGGGGATCTCACGCAGAAGGAATCGGTCGCTGCCTAATATGATCGCGCTCCACCACGGTGAATCGCCCTTCGAAGGCGACCCCGCTTGAGAGTATCTTCGAGAGGATCTCCCCCGGCTCGACCGGGGTGAGTGGCACGATGCGCACGAGAATGATCCCGTGGGAACACCTCAACTGTTGTTGGTAGATGAGCTCTCCAAAGTCGCGGTCGAACGTGATGACTACTCTGCGTTTTTCCTCTGCGATGGCCAACACCTCAACATCCGATGCACCGGGAGCGACCTCGGCAATGTGCATGACATCAAGGCTCCGCGCGCGGAGATACTCAACGCTCATCACCGGCACGTTCTCGTCCGCCAAGAGAAGCATCAGGCAGCGTCTCTCTTCAGGAAGTACAGCGCCTCTTCGTGGAGTGCCTCGCCGGCAAACGCGAAGACGGCCATCAGCGCTTCCGGCGTCAAGCTCGGATAGTTCTGCAGAATCTGTTCCTGCGGCCAACCCTTGGCAAGGAGTTCCAGAATGAACTCAACAGAAAGCCGTGTGCCGCGAATCACAGGTTTGCCGGCCAGAACTGCCGGATCAGAGTGAATGAATTCCTGCCACGCCATAGTCACCTCCTGCTGAGAAACAAAATACACGATCGCCCCGGCCCTCACGGTTGACCCGTGTACAGCGCGGGAGGCATTTTCACAATGCACGTCTGCATCCCGGTACACTGCCGGCATGTCACCGTGCAAAGGATGGGACCCATGAGAAAGACACTGGTTGGCGCCGTCGTGCTCGCAACGCTCTGCGGCGGATGCGGTTCCGGACAGAAGGCCGGCATCCAGAGCGCCCGGCTCGCCGAGAACCAGGGCAAACGCTCGGAGGCCATCAACCTCTATGCAGCCGCGCTCTTCGCTGCGACTCCTGCTCAGCGCCTGCCCGACATCAGCGGCTCAGTGACGCTTTCACTCGAAGCTTACCGCGGCCAGGTGGCGCAGCACGTGACCCGCGTGCTCGACGACACGACCAAACCGGGCATCGAAGCGCAAAGCATCCTTGTGGCGCTTGACAGGTGCACCATCGGTGTGGAGAATCAGACCAGGATCCGTCGTTTCGCCGTGACCCCCGCGACTGCCGACACCTTCGCCCAGTACTGGCGCAGCGCGCTCTTTCCCGACAATGTGGCGCTGCACGACGACCAGCGCCCGCTCATAGAGCAGGCACGCGCAGCGGGGATGTCGGTGGTCACGCTTGCCCCCTGGAGAAGCGGGATTGCCTACGAAGGCCGGGTGATCAACCGCACCACGGGCAAGAGCTGGGATGTCAAGCTCTACCGCGAAGGCACGACCGCGTTCCTCGTCCGCCCCGGGGTGCATGCGCTCATCCTGCGCAGCACTGTGGACTACTCGTCCGGTGAGACGTGGCAGTCACCGTACGCGTATCTCGCATTCGTGGCGCCTGAAAAGCCGTCGATTGTGGCGATCCAGCTTGAGACGCGAGTGGATCGGAAGTAGGAATCAGCGGTCAGCAGTCACCGGTCAGCTGTCAGAGCGTGACAACCAGGAGACGAGGCGACCCGGAAAGTGCGGAGTGCGAAATGCGGAGTGCGGAGTTTAGGATGCCGTCGATGAACACGTAGAGACGTTGCGCGCAACGTCTCCTCTGTCGGAATGTGAAATGCAGTGACGAGCGCCGCACCGAGCGGAGCGATGCACTGAGAAGTGTTACGAACGGGTCGCCCGATGCGTTGATTCCCCGGCGCCGTCGCTGACTCCGCAGCTCGGTCTCGGCTGAGGGTTCGTCCACCCGATCGGTTCAGGCAATGCAACCACTTCCCAAGCCACTCAGAATCATCATCGACGAATCGGTCTCCGAGGGTCAGGTCGCCCGATTTCGCCGTTTTGCCGACCTCAAGAAGATTGTTGTCGACGAGCACTTCCGCATTGGTCAGCATCACCCCGGCATGCCCGACGAGCAGATCATGCGCCATCTGCTCGGCCCCGCAACGCTGCTTCTTACCAACGACCGACCATTCCACAATACCGCGCTTTCCCGGAAGCTGCGGAGCTGCTATGTTGACGATTCGGATGTTACTGACGCCCTGCTGCCTGGAATTCGGCCAAAGCCTCTCCTCCCTCCGAAGAAGGATGACCGGGAAATCAAACCGGCGTACATTCCAGAAACTCACCCGCTGTGGTACGCCGTTGCGCCCGGCTCCGAGAAGGCGCGCGAACGGCTGCGCACCAAGCGCCGGAGAATCCGCAATCATTTCGGCGGCCTGGACCATCTCGGGCAGATTGCCGTCACGGTATCTCTGAAGCAACTCGGAGCCCGATCGCTCATCGGCATTCGTGTTCACGTCAGCTCCTCCATCGGCATCAAGGCAATCAATGGAAGCGAGAGTTACATTCTCGAATCGGTTCCGCCCGCCCAACGATCTCTGGTCGCCCTCTGTCATGGTCTGGCGGTGCCGATACGGCTCATGATGCATTCTGTGAAGACGCTCCTGTACTGCGATTCCGCAAGGATCGTAGCGCCGGCTGATGGTGCGTCCGTAGAGGGTGATCTCTTCACCGCGATGCGCGGGTGGTTTCCCTGTCTGGAAATCGTCGCCGTTGCCAAGGGACGGCATATAGAGACTCTGCGCGCGAAGTTGGATCAACTGTCACGATCAAAGACAAACGAGATTGTGCCGGGAGACTTTGCCGCGATTCTTGAGAAGTTCAAGCGAGGACCGCAATCGCCGATAGCGTTTGACGAGGATGGGGGCGAGGCGGAGGATCTTCCGTTCTGAGGCCAAGCCGCCGGAGGCCAAAGACCAGTGGGAATCACCGATGATCCCGCAGACCCTCAGGACCCGGGGGCCTACTCATTCCTGGCAAAGTTGCGGATCGCCTTCTCCAACTCCTTTCTCTCGACCAGATCGATGACCTCAAGGGTCTCTCCCTTGACTGAAAAGAGCAGGCGGTGCTTGATTCCGATGCGCTGTCGCATGACGGAGGGAGTACCTCGCAAACGTTTGCAGCCGGTAAAGGCCGTGGCGTCTCCCGCCGCAAGCCTGCCGGCCAGACGCAGGGCCGACGCAACCACGGACGGGGGGAGTGATCCGATTGACTTTTTGAACCGCTCGGAGAAGTGCGGCACGCGAATTGACTGAGGTCCGGCGGGGCCTTCCTCAAGCAGCGTATTCTCTCGCTCCTCCGCGTCCCTCTCCTCTCGGGCCGTTTCGGCCGTCGCTTGTCTTTGCTTGAGCTTCTGTAGATCCGATTGCGTCAACTCCAGGTCGCGGCGCAACTGGTTGCGCTCATCGTGGCGCAGGTTCAACTCCGCCTTCAGCCTCTCGACGCGGCAACGCAGTTCGGCAACGATCGGATCGGGCACGGGCGTTTTCGGTTCCGTCGCGGGCTGGGCGGGCGGCGAGACTGGGACGGGCGCGGACTCCCGTCGCTTGAGGTCGTCGTGAAGTCTCTCGATCTCCTTTCTCAGCTCCCGGGCTTCGGCGTTCGTCCGCTCAAGTTCCCGTTGCGCAGAGACGGACGCTTCAGTCTCGTTGTCAGCATCGACGAGGCGGCGTTCGTGGAGTTCGTCCAGAATGCCCTCGAACGGCTCGTCTGGCGCCAGGTTGAGTTCATCCCGAGCCTTGAGGATTTTACCGATCAGAAGGGCCGATCCTATTCTGTCGATCAACGGAATCGCTGCGCGGCCCGCGAGGATTCCCAGACCAGGGAAGCCTCCCTCTACCAGCGCGTAGGCCAAATCCGCTTCGCGTTGGCCGGCGCCGTCGGCCAGCGCAGCGCGCGCGGACGCTTCGATGGTCTCCAGCGTGGAGCAGGGCTTCTCATCGGTCATCAGCAGGAACTGCCCGATGCCCATGTCGGGGAGTCGCGCGATATCTTCCGCTTTGTGTATACCGTGAAGTCGCAGAAGAGGCCGGACAATATCCTTTCGGCCGTCGATGGTGGCGAATTCGACGGCATCGTACCAATGACCTTCGAGTTCGCCGGAGAGACCGGCAATCTCGAAGATCCTGACAACCGGCTCGTACGCGCCGAATCTCAGGAGCCGCTGAATGAGCAGCCCACGCAAGACCCCCGGGACGCGCGCCGGATCCAGCCGCGCAAGCTCGTACGCGCGCATTGACATGAGATGATCTCGCGATAGAAACGGCTCGGGGTTCGCGCGCAACTCCTCGACGGTAACCCCGGCCACGTCGGAGGAGCGCCGGAGCCGCTGCTGATCTTTGTCAAAACAGCACTTCTTGTACTTCTTGCCGCTGCCGCAGGGGCACGGGTCGTTGCGGGAGATGCGCGGGACGGCACGGCGTTTGGTTGTTCCTATTGAGAATGGGGTCTCGGGCGTTTCGGGCACTTCGTCGATAACGCGAACCGAGGCGAGTTTCTCGTAGGTGAGCATCAGATCGCTGCCGATGGAGGCTAACGAGCCGTGGGCATCGGGGATAAGTGTCCGGAGCTGTTCGCTGTCAAGTATGCCGGCCAGCGCCAGAAGCTGGGCTTGAGCCAGGTAGTTCCCACGGGATTCCCGCGCCAGGATTCGGGCGCGCGAGACCAGCTCGGGGGGGAATGCCTTGGGGGATCGTCGGGAACACCACTGTCCCGCGATCAGCAACGCAGCGGCATCGTGCTCCCAGCCGTTGCCTAGGCGCTTTGACAACTCGACAAGCGTGGACGCGACGTCGCCGGAGCAGTGAGTTGCCGCCAGGGCAACGAAGAATGGCTCGGGGAGGAGTTCGGCCCCGCCCAGCAGCACTCGAGCGTCAACCGCGCGCCCGGCAGCCAGCGCCGCAAAGAGGACGTTGGTGAAGAGCGTTTCATCGCGGTCCCGAACTGCTCCGTCAAGCATTTCCGCAACCGCCGCGTCATCACGCGGCGCCTCGCGCGCGAGCTCCTCAATCAGACCACGGCAGAAAGCGCCGGCGCCCGCGCGCTCCAAGAAGGCATCCGTGACCGCAGGCTGCGTCAATTCGATTTTGACTTCGCCGACATCGCGCGCGTGGTGCGCTTCGGCATTCTCCATGGACACCCCCTGGAAGTGAGGTACGAACGTGTCACTCGGCTCATCGCTGCCTCAATGAGTGATCGACGCCGCGTTGCGCCGGTCGTTCTGCGCATCCGCGCTACGGCTGCGCTTGTGCGCCAGGGCGGACGTAATGCGTGCGGGAGCACAGTGCGGACTGGCCCGCGCGAAGCATCCGCGGAGCGCCTCGGGCAGGGAGCACCGAGGCGTCAGACGAGCATGGAGGAGGGCCGACCGCAAAGCGGGGGCGCTCAGTCCTGCGTCCTGAGCCCGTTGATCCTATTTCGGCGTCAAGGTCAGCAAATACCCCTCGATAAACTCGTCTATCTCCCCGTCAAGCACCGCCTTGGTGTTGGACGTCTCCACATCGGTGCGGTGATCCTTCACCAGATTGTACGGGTGCAGCACGTACGAGCGGATCTGGCTGCCAAAATCAATCTTCTTCTTATCCGCCAACTTGCCTTCGCGCTCTGCCGCCTCCTTCTCCTTGAGAAAGGTTCGCACGCGCGCGGTGAGCACCTTGATGGCCACTGCACGGTTCTTCATCTGCGAGCGCTCGTTCTGGCAAGCCACCACAATATTGGTGGGAATGTGCGTCATGCGCACGGCTGAGTCGGTCTTGTTGATGTGCTGACCGCCTGCGCCACTTGCCCGATACGTGTCGACCCGAATGTCCTTCTCCTCCAGCTTGTAGTCACCGGTGTCGTCATACAGCGGATAGGCGCAGACAGATGCGAATGACGTGTGGCGACGGGCATTGGCGTCAAACGGCGAAATGCGCACGAGCCGATGCACACCCGATTCCGCCTTGAGCAGGCCGTAGGCATACTGAGCAGCCACTTCGATACTGACGCTGCGCATTCCTGCGCCGTCGCCGGGAACCGAATCGAGCACGGTGTAGGGGTAGCCCTTCTTCTCCATCCAGCGCGTGTACATGCGGAAGAGCATCTCGCACCAGTCGCAGCTCTCGGTGCCGCCTGCGCCACTGTGGATCACCAACTCAGCCTGGTAGGCATCGTCTTCGCCGCCAAGTTTGCGGATGAATTCGAGTTCGGCGGTCTGCTTGGCTATGGACTGAGCTTGCGCGGCAGCTTCGATCAGGGACTCTTCGTCTTTGGCCTCAGACGCCATTTCGTAGAGAGTGAGGAGATCTTCGGCATCCTGGTTGAGCCTGGCCCACGCCTCGGTGGTGCGCTTGAGCTCCTTGGCTTCTTTGAGAACCGTTTGCGCCTTCTGCGTATCGTCCCAGAAGCCGTCGCGGGAGCTCAGGGAGTCGAGCTCCAGGAGGCGGTTTTTCTTGTTGTCAACGTCAAAGATACCCCCGAAGGTTGTCGGAGCGCTTCTTGAGTTCTTTGATCTGGTCGAGAGTGATCGTGTTCTGGGCCATACGTGCGAGTCCCCCGTGAATGTCGAGTGCGGGATGAGCGGGTCAGCGTAGAGAAAATACTTCCCGCACGACAATTGGTCGGTCCGTTGGGACTCCAGTCGCCGGCTTCGTACGTGCGAAAATGTCGGAGGACAAGACGGATGCCTCTGGATGGCACTGCGCCGGGCGCCGCACTGAGCCTGGCCGAATGTGTGCGGGGTGAAGGGGGTTGGTTGCTGTGCAGGCAGCGGAGACCCCCCACCCGCGAGGCAGGGGTGGAAGAAGACCGATGTCGACCGCGCCAGGAGTCCCGTGCGATGCGAAGTCACGGATTCCCCAGCAGAACCGCCCCGCCAACCCACCCTCCGTGGACCATGGTGAACTCCCACGTGAATGCGACAGGGGCATCTGCCTGCTGGGGGGTGGACGCCGAGACTGCCAATCCGTGGACATCGCGCACCAGCACTGCATCGTCAAGCAACAGTGCGCTCTCGCGGCATTGCACCGTCTGTCCAGTTGAGTCGGAAACACCGAAAACGCGCACTCGGTTCTCTCCATCGATCTGGATCCGCTGGCACCTACGGAACACGTTGTCCACGCGGGCCTTGGCGGCCAGGGCCTCGTGGATCGACTGCGCTGAGCTGATTTGCCGGTGGTACTGGCGGTAGAGGTTGATGTACGCGGTGCTCAGAACTATGCAGAGAATCGCGGTGACCGTGATTGCCACCACTAGCTCCAGAAGCGTCATGCCCGCACGATGCTGCACGGTCCGCTTCATCGTAAACCGCCCACCGCCTGACCGACGTTCACCAGCAGCGCAATCTCTCCCACGCGCACTCCCGCCTTCTGAGTGGAGATGCGGTACTCACGCAACTCATCACCCGACGTCGTGCACAGGATGGTCCAGCGGATGCCATTGACAGTACGCAGCTTCGAGGGGACCCAGGCCTCCGGAGCGGCCTGCACTAGTGCGCTCTCCTGTTCAAGCAGGCAGGCCGAGACGAACAGGTCGCGAGCATGCCCTGTCTGGGTATTGCGGAATGCCATGGCAAAGAGGGGAACCACGATCATCAGGAAGATACCCAGTGCGGTCAAGGCCTCAATGAGCGTGAATCCGTCTTTGCCGTGTTGCCGCAAGGTGCGACGATGATTGGTCATGGCGCCTGCCCCGGGTCGATACGGACGAAGCGCACCTGTGCAGGTGCTTCGCCGATGAGAGGAAAAAGTCGGTCCGCACCCAGCGTGTCAACCACTGTGCACTGCAGAAAGTACGGAGACAACACGCCATCGCTGCCCACACCCCAGAGCGACTGAGCCCAGAGATGTCCGTGAAATGCCTGACTGCCCAGAACACAGAGTCCGTCGCAGATTATCACACCGGTGTACCTGGAGCGTCGGCCGACTGAGACGGCCGCACCGCGCATGCGCATGCTTGTGCGACCCACTGAGTCTGCATACGAGACGGCAGTGACCGCAAACTCGCCGTCGTCGGCAAGGAAGACGCCTCCCCGGCACACCGAGTCGCGCACAACAGTGCGGCGCGAGATCAGTAGCGCCGTGGATCCGAACGTGACGTCTTTGCCCGCGGCGATCGAGTCGGTGGACATGAATTGGCTGTCGTGGTCTCCGTCGCGTATGTCAATGCCATCGCGGCCATAGAAGAGTGACGCGCGGGTCCGGCCGCCCTCGACGCGCACGCGGTCGGCCACGAATGTGCATTGGTGCGCGGTCGTTGACTCGGTGAATCTGAGGGTGCCGGCACAGACAACGGTGGTGCGGTCGAGGAGACCGGCAGGACACTCGGCGTCTCCGCTCAGCATGATCGTCGGAGCCTCGATGCGGTGCGTGACGCTCGCGCTGTCTGGACCGGGATTCGCGGACGCAGTATCGCCGGCGGACCCGTCAAGCAGACGACCCAGCCGCGCAAACTCGGAGTCTATCGGTGCAGTCTCAAACGGCAGCGTCGGCGACTTCCGGTTGGTCACCCATTTCTCCGCACCGGCAATGGGCTGCTTCGTGTAGCCGCGACCGATTTGCCCGTTGTCAAAGACGACCCGACCCGTCACTCGGCATTGGTCGGCTATCAGGAGTCCGGACACTCCACCAGTCAAGGTGATGACCGGGTACAGCGAGTCGAGCATGGTACGGCCAAGGATGCCGTCAAGCCGGGATGTCACTTCATGCGCTCGTCCGATACCCACGAATCTCGAATACACGCCGAAACGGGCACATGACATTTCAAGCACGCCAACTCCCTGGAACGGCTCGGAGAACGAGTCCGCTTCCCAGTAGAAGTCGTGCCCGTCGCCGCCATTGAGGAAGAACTCAGCCCGCTGGAGCGCAGAACCGGCGAGTGCCCGTGCCTGCACCAATCGCTGGTGGTGGAGCGCAGCGCGGTATGCGCCGTGCGATGCTGCAACAACAATGCAGGAGAAGATGCCCACCAACACGAGCAGCAGCAGCACAAGGTAGAGTGCATACCCGTGCTCAGACGATCCTGCGGCAAGGCAGCGTCGCGTCCCCGAAGCCAGGTCACTTGCTGATCCAGAATTCCTTGCCGCCATAGACCACCAGAATGCGCTGTTGCTCGACCTTCTTGACAAGAATGCCACTGCCAACTGTCTGACCCGGCTTGGCCATGGTGCTCGATCCGTCGGGCAGGGAAATCATTGCCACCGGGTTCTGCGCGTTCCACATGATACCTGTCACAGTCAGCGGCGGGGGAGTTGCGGGCTGAGAGGCGCCGGCACTGGTCGAGGTCGTTGGTTGTGCGGGCCTGGGAGCCACCACGACAGACGCGTACGGCTCGAACGGACTGCGGGTAGATGCGACGAAATGCACAGCCCGCGCCCCGGGAGCTGCGCCCCCGAACGAAGTGCGGGATGTTCCGGAGAGTGCAGGGATGACTGCCGTAGTGCCGGACGAGCCCGTGCGCACGACCTGGTACACGTCCCACACGTACAGGGGGACAGCTACCACGACCAGCAGTGGAAGAAGAATGCGGCGCACGATTACTCCATGACCACAAAGTCAACAACGAACTCCGCGCCATTGCCAGGGGCACTACGCACGTTGACGCTGCGCACCCGGGTTGACATGCGCATGTTCTCGACACTCTCCATGAATGCCCCGAATGCCTGATACGTACCCTTGCCCGACACCGTGAACGGAATCTCGGTACCCGTGGGCGTCGAGATGGTCTCGCCCATGGTAACCCGCGCAGCCGAACATCCCGACGAATCGGCATGCGCATACAGGTAGCTGAGTGTATTGCTCTGGTTGAACGCCTCCGCCGCACTGGCAGCGCTCAGCAGGCTGTCGATGAGCGTCGTCTCAGCTCGCACACGGGACAATTGCGCGGGAATGCTGTCTCCTGCGCGCGCAACGCTGCGCAGGTCGTTGACGCGGCTGAATCCGTGCACCACCTCGCGGCCGAGTGAGATTGCGGCGATCCAGAGGATCCCCAGCATCAGGGGCATGCATGCGCTGCCGAAGACCAACCACCGCGCACGCGACAATCGGCCGTACTGCGCGGGCGTGATGCGCTTCGCGCGCGTCGGCGTTGCGGATGCGTCTGCGTTGGGTGGGTTCATTGTACGACTGCCAGTCATGTACGTGTCCTCTCGCGCAAAGTCTGGGCCGAGTGCAGGGCGTATCAGGGACTCGTCGATGCTTTCTGACCGCTGACGTCTGAGTGCTGACCGTTTGTCGGCTCGATCGACGCAGCTCCACGAGGCGCCGTTGCCGATTCGGCGAACGATCCGCCCGCACTCGACGGCGTCCACGATCCGGCCACCTTGAAACCAACAACGCGCTCTTTGCGGCCGCGCACGTTGGTGAATGTCTGCTCGCTGTACTGCATGTGCACTCCCGACATGCCGGAGACGCTCTTCAGGTTCTGCAAGAACACGGGAATCGACGATGTGGACAGCGCGAACCCGTTCATGTCAACGCTCCATGTGCCCGCATCCTGCTCGCCAATGCTCAGTATGTCAAGCCACACGCCTTCAGGGAACACGCGCTGCATCTGGTCGAGCAGTGCGGTGACCGCGCTTTCCTTGCTGCTTGCGCGCGCCACAACCGCGTATTGTGCGACCAGCGAATCGCGACGAGCCCCCAGGCTCTCCAGCGCGCGCGCAGACGCCAGCACGGGCTCCGCGCTCTTTCCAAGCTGACTCTCAGCCACACGCAAGCCGCCCTGAACCAGCACCAGCAAGCCCAGTGCACAGAGCAGGCTCCACCCCATGGTGCGGACAACGCGGAGGACCGCTGCCCTGGTACGCGTTGACGCACGGTAGGCGCGCGTGGTCTCGGGATCGGCGAAGTCAAGGTACGTCTCCTCGTGCAGAGCCAGGGCATACGCCTCGTGGTACTGCATCGGTACTCCGTCAATACTCGGCGGGTGTTGCAGCGCGAGACTCCCGATGTTGGGCAGAGCACTCGACGCGGGGTCTCCGCCCAGGACAATCACCGGCAGATCGGACCTTCCGCCCGTGAGAGATCGGATGAGACTCACCACCGACGCCTGCACGTCAGCAGCCGGCCGCGCCAGATCGCCAGTGCCGGCCCAGAAGTGGCAGAGCGACCTGAGCACACCATCCTGCACATAGCCGAGGATGGATCCCTCCTCACCGGTGCGCCAAATGACGCACGGCTGACCAACAAGTGGCGCATAGAGTCGCGCGAGGTCCCACAGCGGCACGCTCTGTGACACGGGACACACCCTGTCAATACTCTGCGACGACATGGCGTCCAGCAACGACTGCTTGCCGATTGACGCATGGCAAATGAGTCCGCCATCTACGCCACACGCGCCGGCGATCTGGTCCGCCGGCATGCCGGCCGGGAAAATGCGCAGCTCGTTGCGGGCAATCCAGCGATCGGCATCCTCACCGCTCAACTCGTCGCACACGTAGTGCACGGGTCGCATGCCGAGATCCACGTGCGCTTCGATGGGGCCGATCTTCACCGGATGTGCGGCAAGGCTCCCACCCATGGCCAGGACGCGCGGCGCGGTGTGCAGACCCCGCGAGACCAACACCCAACGCACGGCACCACCCGAGCGCGACACACCCGTGTGCAGCGTCGCTCTTGACGAGAGGAGTGCGGATACGTAGGGGAGTGCTGTCATCCAAGTCTCGGCGTCTGCTGTTTATCGAAACCCATCGTCAACGCTGGCTGAGCGGAGTCGAAGCCAGGCCACCACTCACTCCGCCGAACGCTCCTCCGCCCGAAGGCTCTGAAACCACCGACCGAGCCTCGTGGTGGGGACGCGCGATGCGCGTCGCTCGCGCCTGACCTTCACGCGGTCCCTCAAAGACCTCTGCTCCTTGCCATATGCATCGAGGCTGCGATTGAAGAATGTCTCCGGATCCACGGAGCCTTCATCTTCGTAGTGAACGTGCGGAGTCAGAAAGATCATCATCTGCGTCTCAGTCTTCTCGGTCGTGCGGTTGGAGAATAGGAGGCCAAGGATGGGAATGTTGCTGAGTATCGGCACGCCTTTCACGCCTTGACTCGCGGACGTACTGCGCTGACCTCCCAGCACAATCGTCTGCCCGTCGCGAAGGCGCACTGTAGACTCAAGCTCTCTTGTGTCGACTGTCGGAGGCACGCCTGGCTCAGTAGTTCTTTGCGGTATTTCAAAATGCGGTCGTATCTTGACTGTAACAAATCGATCGGGCATCACCCACGGGGTGACCTCCAGTTTGTTATTGAAGGGAAAACTCTTGATTTCTTCATTGATTTCAAGGCGGTTGGTGGTGGTACTGGTCCCAGACACATCAGCGCTCTTGACCAGCTTGTAGTATTGCGTCTGACCAATCGTGATCGAGGCTGTGTTACCATTGAGAGTCGCAATCTGGGGCGTGGAATTGACGCGCAGAATACCGTTGTCTTCCAGAAATGTCACTTGCGCCATGAAATTGGCCGGGAGAGTCACCGGGCTGTTGCGCTTCATGAATCCAAACACCTGGTTCAGAACCTGCTGCACGCGAGAATTCTGGATACCCGCACTGTATTGCGGAAAGTAAAGCTCTCTTGCTGCACCAATGAGAGAGTCGGCGCGACCGGGACGAAAGAGGTTGATGCCGTACTTGCGCGTCTTGGTGACGTTGAAATCCACGACCAGTGCCTCTATCAGCACCTGCGGAACCGGTTTGTCGATCTTCTCCAGATACTCCTGGGCCTGCGCAATAGCATCGTATGAACCGATCACAACAACAGCATTGTGCTCCTTGTCGTACTTGATGTCGGCATTGCGCGTAACGTGCGGCGGCAGCATATCCGTCAACTGCTTCTCATCCGCCATAATGTGGCGCAATGGCACCACCACCGACGTCTTCTGCTGACTCATCTCGCGCGAACCAATGAAGTAGATCCCCCGGTCTTTCCAGAATGTAAACTTCGTGTTCTGCAGGAGAAACCGCAAGACATCGTCAACCGGGATCTCAGTGAGCTTCGCGGTGATGGAGCCGGTGACCTGATCGTAGATAATGACATTGATCCCGCACTGGATCGCGATGGTCCGCACCGCCTGGTCAAGCCCGGCGTTGTCGATTTCCATGGTAATGTTGCGCGAAGTGTCAACCGTGATTGACAGGCGCTTGAGTGTGGCGTCCTGGGCCCCTTGTGCGCCGCCTGCCTGGCCGCCCCATTGCTTCTGCGACACATAGTGGATGCCGTCGGATGTTGCCACCTCGTAGCCGCCGGTCTCAAAGACCACCTTGACCGCCTTGTCGGTGGTAATGCGGGAGAGCTTGGCCGTGAGTCGCTTGTCGCCGGCGCCTTCCACAACCACGTTCATACCGGCAGTGTCAACGAACATGCGCGCCACATCCTGCACGGGCATGTCGCGGATGTCGATGTCCAGCTTGCCGTCGGACAGATGAAAGACCTGTGTTGGCTTCACCTCGGGTGGGGGTGGCGCCGTGTACTTGGCCATGCGGACAATGCCGTTTTCCACCGTGTAGGTGAGGCCGTTCTGCTTGGCGATGAAGTCGATGGCGTGCCGTACCGACACGTCGGAGAGATACAGCGACACCTGGCCCGTGACCGAGGGCTCCAGAAAGATGTTCACGCCATACTGCATGCCAAGGGCACGCAGCACATCGCGGATGTCGGTGTTCTTGAAGTCAAGCACCGGGACCTTGACGGTGTCGGAGACCGGGATCAGCTCTGCCGGGTGCAGGGAGTCTGCCACGACGATGGGGGTTGCGGGAGGCAGAGCGGCAGCGGGGGAGACCACGGTGTCTGCGGACGGTATTGCCGTGGCGGGCGTTGCCTTTGCGGCACGACGTGGCTTTGGGGTTGACGTGGTCTGCGCCGGGCTCGCGGTGGCCATGACGAGTGCTGCGATGAGGAGCACCAGAGTCAGGCGCGTTGGGTTGGGTTGTCTCATGATCGGGCTCCCGATTGAATGGATTCGATGAACCGCAGTCACCGCAGCTACTGAACAACCCGCGTCAGGCGGGCAGCGTTGCACGACCGTTGCTCTGTTTGTTCGGGAGTGGAGGAAGATCGAGGCTGCGGGAGTGGAATCTCTGGTATGCGCACATCAGGCAATAACCGAAATCTCGCGCATGACCTCTTCCAGCGAGGTAGTACCGTCGAGCAGTTTGGCAAGCGCATCGTCGCGCAGCGTGACCATGCCTTCCGACACGGCGGCACTGCGGATTTCTGCTGAGTTGGATTTCTGCTGTATGAGCTTGCGTATGCTGTCGGTAACCGGCAATACCTCGAAAATCCCCGTCCGTCCCTTGTATCCCGTGCGACCGCACGCCGAGCACCCCAGTCCTTTGTACAGGGTTGCCGTCGGCAGCAGGCCGATACTCTCCTTTACTTGTGGCTCAACAATGTCTTCACATTTGCATTTGTCGCAGATCCTGCGCACCAGCCGTTGCGCCACCACAATCGACACCGACGAACTCACCAGATAGGGCTCAATGCCCATATCGATGAGGCGCGTAGTGGCCGAGGCCGCATCGTTGGTGTGCAACGTTGACAACACCAGGTGCCCGGTGAGAGACGAACGGATCGCAATCTCTGCCGTGTCCTGATCGCGCATCTCGCCCACCATAATCACATCGGGGTCTTGCCGCAACAGCGTGCGCAGCGTATTCGCGAATGTCATTCCCGTGGCCGGATTCACCTGCGTCTGACTTACACCCGGTATGTTGTACTCAATGGGATCTTCTACCGTAGATATATTGATGCCGGGCTTCTTGATGTAGTTGATGCCGGCATACAGCGTGGTCGTTTTGCCCGAGCCTGTGGGCCCGGTAATCACAATGATGCCGTTGGGCATTTCAAGCGCGCGCTTGAACAGACCCATGCGGGGCACGTCCATGCCCATGTTCTCGACGCGATAGTCGAAGCCGCGTTTGTCGAGCAAGCGCATCACGATCTTCTCGCCAAAGTCGGTGGGCAGCGAACTCACGCGCACGTCAACATCGTGCCCGTGTTCGGTAATGCGGATCTTGCCGTCCTGCGCACGCCGCTTCTCGGCAATGTCCATGTGCGCAAGTATTTTGACGCGCGATGTTGCCGCTGCCACCCGCTCGTGCGGAATGGTGAGCATCTCCTGCAGCACGCCATCGATGCGGAACCGTATGCGCATCTCGCGCTCAAAGGGCTCCATGTGGATGTCGCTGGCACGCAGGCGGATGGCCTCGTGAATCACATTGCTCACCGTATCGGTGGCGCTGGTTGCGCGGGCCAGACTGAGTCGCTGTGTGGATGATGCTTCCTCTGCCGCATCAACCTGCTCAACCGCACTCGGGCCGTAGTGGTGCGCAATGAGCTTGAGGATCTCGGTTTTGCCCAGGGCAGTGGGCCGGATGAGCTTGCCCGTGAGTGTCTGCACTGCCTGAAGTGTGGTCGCATCGCCCGGATATGCCATGAGGGCAAGAATGCGACCGCGGTCGTCCATGCCAAACGGAAGCACAAAATGCTCGATTGCCTGCTGGTACGACACGAGCTTGAGAATGGAGTGCCCGATTGAGAGGCCCTGGAAATGCTCCACCATGCCTCCGACAGTGTCGGCAGTAATGCAGTCGGCGTGGAGTACGTGTATGGGATTGCTCATAGGGACATGTCCGGATCGTAACGGAATCGTCAACCGTACAATATACGACTGCCGCGCCGAAAAAACCAAGAAGTTTGTCGCCTACACGAAGTCCACTCGGCGCGGCACACTTCGACAGTGCTCAGTGCAGGTAGCCGACAACCGAACCAGCAACAACGGTACACGTGGCCGCATTGCTCGAAGTGGCAAGCAGTCAGTCCATCGACGCCGCTCAGGAACCACAGTCAGAACCCAGCGGTCAGCAAGCACCGACAAGTCCTTGATAGGTCTTGCCGTCGGTCCAGGATTTGCGCAAGAAATCAAGAAAATGACTGTCAGTAGTATCGGGCGGTTGCCGTGTTGTCGAGTCAGGCCCAATTGCAGCCGCTGCCCGAGTGCCGGTCGTCTCGAGGAGTTCGGGGAAGCCGCCTGACGACCGGCGTATCGAGGGCCGCGGCGTTGGGAGGGAGCCAGCTCCACGTCATGGCTCGTGGCATTGAGGGGCGCGACATCTTGGCGTGAGTACGGGTTCACCATTGTTGACGTTGCGCAGTACATCAAGTGTACTCACTCACCAATGTCGCTGGCTGTCAGGCAGGGGGCGAGCCTTTGGGCAAGCCCGGATTTCACTAAAGCTCAAATGGCGCTCCGTCCCCAGGTCGCAGGAGGACACCATCCGATTTGCCAAGGTTGACAACAACGGGCGAGATCGGCTATTTTCTCCCTGAGCCGGCGGGAGCACACCTCGACTGGGCTCGGTGCGGCGCTCGACGAGCGTCAGGGAAGAGTCCGCCAGCGGGACCTGAGCAGTTACGAATCAGAGTACCTATCAGGAAATGAGCGACGCTTCTGTCTGAAATCGCAGTCCGGATCGCCGGTACAACCTACCGAATCCGCTTTCCCGAAAACCTGTCTGCGCTCCGCAGGCAGATTGGCGACATGCTCGGTGCATTCTCGGCAGATGTGGATTCCGCCGATTTCATGGTGGAATTGGTCCCACGGCTGGAGCCGGAGCTTGCAGCCCAACTTCCGCCATCTCGTGGAGGTGTATCGTGGAAAGAGATTTCTCAGGGCGAGTGGGGGTTCAAAATTCAGAGCCTCGCCGGGCATGTGTCCATTGATAAAAAGGTCATGACCCTGTCGACAACGGTCGCGGATGTGTATGAGTCTGCGCCCACTCTCGGATTTCTGTTGTCACGGTTGAGGCTGCTGGTTATACTTAATGTGACTCGGCAAGGAGGCATTGCGGTGCACTCCTCGGCTGTCGGGCACAACGATCGGGCATTGGCGTTCTACGGTCCATCCGAGCGCGGCAAGAGCACAATCGCCCGGCTCCTGTCGAATACGTGGAGAACACTGAGCGATGAGACTAATGTTATATTGCCTGAGGCCGACCGGTTGCGCCTGTATTCAACCCCGTTCTGCCGCATTGAAGATATCCCGCGCTGCTCGAATGGGTCAGGCGTGCTTGCAGGGCTGTTTCAGATAGAGCAGGATGAACGGAATGTTGCTCGGCCCCTCACCTCGCGTGAAGCCTATCTTGGGCTTATTGGTAGCGCGTTCTTTCTACCCAATCGTGACAAGGCGGATGCGCTGATGGAGAACTGCGAGAAGATCCTGAACCGAGTTCCGGCGCATTGTCTCCGATTCAGCAACGCCGTGCTGGACCAAGTAGATCTGGTGAACGTTCTCTCCCGTTTCATGGAGTAGCCGCAATGATCCCCTATCGAATCACCGCCAATGCGAGCAACAGGAAAGTATGCGACGATGTGTTCATACTGAATCGAGACACCGGCAATATCCATACCCTGAGCGAAACCGGGAATGTGGTGTGGGAACTCATGAAGAAGGAGGCGTCGCCCGATGATATCGTCTCCGCCATCACGGCAGAATACGATGTTGATCGAGCGACGGCAGAGAGAGATGTGAGTGCGTTTCTCGAAAAGCTCGAGAAGAAAGGGTTCGCGGCGCGCAACGCATGAATACCGTTGCTGAGAGAATTGTAGCCCTTGGCGAGCGAAACATGCCCTCGACTGCATGGTTCGAGTTGACGTATCGGTGCAATGCTTCGTGTCGCTATTGCTTCATCCGCGGAAAAACCTCGCCCGTGGATCTTCCCACCGAGAAGATCCTTTTGGCGATCGACAAGCTCTACGATGCCGGTGTCCAGGGTTTGGTGCTCACAGGCGGCGAGATCTTTGCGCGCCCAGATCTTCTGGAAATTCTCGAGTATGCCATTGCCAAGGATTTTTTCTATGTAAATCTCATGACCAATGGTACGCTTATGACGAAGAATGACGTTGATTTTATCACGAAGCATTCCTCCCATGTGCGACAGATGGTCATGACTGTTTTCTCACATGACCCCAAGGTCAATGACGCATATTTCAACGTGGATGGCGCATTGGGCAAAATTCTGCGCAATGCCACGGCGTTGAAGCAAGGCGGGGTTGTCGTGCATTTCAATCTGAATGTTCTGGATATCAATGTGGAAACATTCGTCGAGTCCAGAGATTTTCTCAGTGCCCAGGGCTTCGATGCCACCTTCTTTTATCCACCGATAATGCGCTCGTGCAACGCCGAGGAAGCCTATATTGGAAAGTTTACAAATAAGGAATTCTATCGAGAATTTCTCTCGCGCCTTCCCGATGATGATCTGCGCGTGCTTTCGGGCAGAATTCTCAAGATCCGACCGGGGCTCGGACTGTGTGTTGGCAAGCGAACGGCGATTTGCGTGGGGCCGGATGGGTCGCTCAAGCCATGCCCTTCGTTTGCCGGCCTTTCTATCGGCAGTATTTTTGAGTCTAGCCCGCTGCCCAGGATTCTCGAATCTTCGAGCAACTGGCGGGTGGTATGTGGGATGAGAAAGTCAGATCTGAAGAAATGCAGCAGTTGCCGATTCACCGGCATTTGCACAGTGTGCGGAGCGCTTCTGCATTGCTCCGATCCCACCATGAGCGAGCCATATGACTACCGGTGCCAAAGCCTCGAAGCTCTTGATGAGATTTTGCTGGAGAGAGGGATTATTTCGGAAACGCTTACCGCAGTCGGCACAAGGGGCGTTCAATGAAGAAGAAATACGCAAAACCGGATATCTCGGATGATTCGATGACGATTTCCGCTATTCACACCCAGATCAATGAAATGGCCGGGCCCATGGCGGATTTGGAGCCTTGCGTTCCTGACTTAATCCCGGGATGCGGATGCGACCTATGCCAGAGCGTGCCGACGCCACCACCGTAATGGCAGATTTGCGTGCCTTGAGTCTTCTGCCAATGATTGCACGCAGGTATAGATTTGTCAATCCTTTGGTTTCAGAACAACCCACAGTGATACCCACGCAGTCCATTGAATCCATCTCCGAAACGTCCTCCTGCGGTCCTTTCACCCGTATCCCTCCAGCCGTCGTAGCCCAGTTCCTCTTCAACCCCCCTCATCCCACCCGCCTCGCGGTCCAGGGCAATTCCATGTTCCCCGTCCTTCGTTCCGGCGATTCTGTGGACGTGAAACCTTTCGTGGCGCCACTATTTCCCGGCAGGGTCTATGCCTACATACGCTTTGCCGACGGCATCATGATCGCCCATCGATACGTCGGCAGACGCGGGGGCGTGCACTTTTTCTGGGGTGATCGAAATCTGGTATGCGAAAAAGTCGACGAGAGCGCGGTGGTCGGGGAGTGCGTTGTGCGGGAGAATCCGATTCGAAAGGCGCTCAAATCTCTTGTCAACCGGGCCGGTTGTCGTTTCCCCCGTATTCTCTCGGGCAGCGTGCGCCTGCGGATTATCGGGCTTGCGTCTCGTGGGCAGCGTCTGGAGCTATGGATGCAGCGCAGGTTGCCGTTCGCACGCCATGCGTAACCGAAACACGGGCCGCAGCGACAGTTCGGGCGCATTCCCGTTTGCGGGCCCACTGGGACGATGTGCCGCCCCTACGGGGCTGGGGATCACACGGTGGACTGGCACTGCTACAGAGGTGCCGCCCCTAACGGGGCTTGGGAATGAGCGCCGTAGGCGCGGCACCTCTGTAGCAGCGAAGCCCCGACAGAGACCCAATCCGTAGCTCCGTAGGAGCGACATCATGAGAGAGAACACGAGGTCCCCAGAACGGGAATGCGCCCGGGCGAGGGCAAAGCCCCGCGTCGTGCGGGGCGCAAAGAGCAAGAAGCAGGATTAGGCGCATCCGGGTCTTCAGTGGGTACCCCTGTTGGTTGTACTTCTGGGTGTGTCTGGATTCTTGTTGAGTCCCGGCATCGCCGGTGGTGAGAGCAATTCGGAATGCCTCGCGCAAAGACGCCAAGACGCAAAGGGGGGAGAGCAATGTTGAGACCAGGGGACGGAGCGCCAAATATGCATTTGGCCTTCCATGGTGTTGCGCCCTGCGTCCGGTGCGCTACCGAAATTGTATGGCAGGTGGGAGTTCTGTACGAGCGTCCGATCCGCGAAAACCCGTGCTTCATATCCGCTTTTTCCGTGTCCCTGTCATCGCTCTTTCTTCGCTCTTCTCAAACAGCAAAGCACAAGCGAGAAAAAAGCGGGATGGTACACGGATTGGCTTGGCGCGGCGAAGGCGGTGAAGACTGCGGCCATGAGCCCCGTTAGGGGCGGCACCTGCTCTGACGCGTTGTGTTGGCGCCGTCCCTACGGGACTCAGGGATCCCCGTTGCCTGCCAATTGCTACAGAGGTGCCGCACCTACGGCGCTCAAGCCACAGACAGCCTCCGTTCTCGCGCTCCGGAGCCGAATGCCGCTAGCTTGACGCGCATGCGCATGGCGGGACGACACCCACGAGCATTTGTGCAGGTGTGAGGTCGGCGATCTTCCCCAGGTCCAGGGCCGAGTGGTCACACCAACCACAAGCGCGATTTCGGTGGGATCTGTTCTCCTCAAAATGGCTGCACAGTCCGCCAGCCATGGGACCGACAAGTCAGGATCCCGTGTGTCCCCCTGTCTACCTCAAAATGGCTGCACAGTCCGTCAACCATGGGGCCGACACGTCAGGACTCCGTGTGTCCCCCTGGACCGTGCTTCCCGAAACTGCCGAGACGTGCGCAACGTGTGGCCGCTCGAACGGACCCCTCTTCTATATCAATGATTGCACGATCTGAAGTTGATGCGGACTGAGATGTCGTCCGGTTCCCCACTCTCGGAGTGAGCACGGTCGAGGGCGACCGTGCCACACGTCCTTTGTGCGAGTTTGTCGAGTTTCGGGGCCATCAGCCCACGCCAAGTGATTCCGCCGACCTGGACGAACCCAACAACCCCGCTACCGGCTT
>Ga0315284_10001262_pt1 | contig 36064 bp, 40 predicted proteins | sample YL17G09_16_MG_FD_203696 | JGI IMG/M metagenome (GOLD analysis project Ga0315284, IMG submission 203696) | Sediment microbial communities from Yellowstone Lake, YNP, Wyoming, USA - YL17G09_16 | ecosystem: Environmental > Aquatic > Freshwater > Lake > Sediment | place: USA: Wyoming | collected...
AACACACCAATTTCTAATATATCACATTTATTTTGTTTTGGTTCTAATATTTTTTTATAAAATCTTGTATAGTAGTTATGATGATATTCTTTATCTGTACCATAAAAAGACGCTAATTCATTTAAATTACTACTAGTTGAAGGAGTAATGTTAAATTTTTTATAATAAATTGAATCAATTGTTCTATTTGGTAAATTACCAAAAGAAAATGCATGAAATATAAATTTATCTTCTGAATAATGTCTTGAGTTAAAATCGGAATTTGAAATTATTTTAAATTTATTTTTATCTTCTAATCTTGGATATAATAATCCAATACATGTTTGGTCGTGCCATAATCCTGTTTTGTAATTTGGAAATTCTTCACATATATTCCACCAATCATTTATATATTTTTTTGAAAACTCATCATTTTTTAATAACATAACTCCAGCATTAACTATTGATGGTCCGTAATCTTCTGTCATCAAAATACTAAAATCTTCTGAAATAAATTCTTCAATTTTCCTACCATTATTACAAAAAATTGCATCAATATCTAAAAATAAAACATAATCATAGTAATCATAGGTATCAAAAACCTCTTTTATTAAATGGGGTTTATACCAAGTCCAAGAACGACCTTCTAATTTATTTTTAATTTTTTCGGCATCTTTTTCGACAAAGTAAAAATAACCATTATCTTCACAATATTTTCTATTTATCTTTTCAGAATATTCACCATAGGATACATTACTTGTGTAAAATTGACAAACCGCTATTTTTGGTTTCTGAAATATTTTTCTTAATTTATTTAAATTCTTTTTTGTGTCGTGAAGTAATTTTGTATTTTTTATATTAAAATGGTCCAATTCTTCTTTACTAAAATCACCTAAAAAAACTTCACTATTTGTTTCTAATGGATTAAAAGAACAATTTAATCTTTTATGATTTATATTGTTTTCATAAACATACTTTAATGTAAAAATCTCTTCAGGATATCTTGTATAAAAATGAATTTGGTCATAGTTATGACCGTAATATTTATTGTGATTTTTTTCGGTCATTTCTAATAACTCCATCATATTTTTCTGTTTTCCACCAAAAAAATTACCCATAGTCCATGTATCTTTGGTAGTATCAAAATTTAATTCAACGATATTCGTCACTTCTTTATGAATACTTTGAATTGTTGGATTATACCAATGATTTAAAAAAGTAAAATCAGTTTTTAATATTTCATCTCCGACTTCTTTAATATAAATTTGGTCGTTGTCGTTAACAAAAATATAATCATACTCGTCTTTAAGATATCTTAATGATAATATTTTCATTAAACACATATGCCAAAACCCATCAATCTTGTATTCAAAATTAATATTTGTAACACCGTCAATAGTAACATCACTATTGTTCATAAAAATAAATTCAACATCATGGTTAGGTAAAAAATATTTTTTAGCGCTTTCATATAAACAATTAGTCATGAATCTATAATCATCACTAATACTTTGATTTCCTCCGAAATTATACCACCCTGATATAAATGCAATTTTTTTTTTCATTTTTATTTATAAATTACCTGTTATTCTTTCAGACCATCCTTTAGATACTGAGTGCGGCCATACTACCCAATATGTCGGTTTATGAGATGTTTGAAATTCTCTCCATACCTTACAATATCCGTCAGGGTCTCTCATCATCATATCAATTTCATTTTTATCCGCATCCTTTCTGAAAATTGTTTCATCATTACTATTGTGAAAAGCAACCACCCAAAAATCATAATCTTTTTCAGGTACTTGTGTATAACCAATATCAATACAATGTTTGAATATTTTTGCAAAACTTTTTCTCCACTCATCTTCATTTTCAAAATTGTATGGGTTTGGTGGGTATTGTTTATCAATAGTCCATTGTTGAATTGACCTATCACCAAATAAAAGGCCAGAATATTTTTCATAATCTTTTAATGTTCTTTCTTGACCAAACCCGTATATTCCAAACTCCTCCTCATTATAAACTTCTCCATCCATACTAAATAATCTTCTATTTTTAGAATGGGCTCTTGAATTCTTTTCACCCCAAGTTTTGTCATCATCCCATTGTTTTGTTCTACCTTTACGAGTGTACTCATGCCAAATAACTGTTTTGTGTGGATGAAACAAATCATATCCATGTGTATATGCTCTTGCGGCTATTGAAATCTCTTCTCCATGAAAATAAAATTCTGGGTCATGTTGAACTTCTTTAGTAAATTGACCAAGTGTAAAACAAAAATGAGCAGAATAAAATCTTGACGGTATTGGCTCTTTTAAGTCTTGCCATCCTGGAATTGTTTCAGGTAAAAAGAATACCGCCCCTTCAGGAATAAACCTATCAAATGACATTCTCCATGGGTCCCTAACTCTCATCATTGGGTCATTATCAGGGTCAAAAGAAGAAACATATCCTGTTAATAATGGTTTTTTATGACCTTTTTTTTGAAGTTGTTTAATCATATCAATTAAACTTTTATCCCAATCTTTCTCAAATCTCATGTGAGAATCAATCTGTAATGTGTATTCTTCTTCTTTATATAATTGTTGTGTTAAATTTCTTGCCCAACAAACTCCTCGGGATTCGGTATACGGAATATTTAAAATTCTAAATCTTTTATCTTTTTCATATTCAGATAAATTATCAAAACCATCTTCAGGATGGAATTGTCTTGCAATACCAAATCTTAAATTTTTTGGGCTCTTAGCATTTTCAATCATGCTTTGGATAGTAGGGATTAATTGAGGGTCTCGATAACTAGCGATTTGTACAAATATTTTACTCATTATATTTTTTATTTAATCTAAAAATAAAAAATATGAAATAAAAGTAGAGACTTACTTAAAAAAAATTAACAAGGACCATTAATCTCAATAGTTACACTACCTAAAGGTATAACTGTACCGTATAAAGCACAGACACTAACTAAACCATCAAAAGATGTTATTGAACTAGATTGAGTAACCCCATTACAATCAGTATATGAATATTCTTGGACCAATTCTTCAGTGGTACTTAAAATATATTCAAAGCAAAATACGGTTAATGTCGGTGTTGGTGTTGGGAATGGGACACATGTTGAATCTGAACAGGTTCCTATTAAACTAGTTATGCCACCTTCATCATCAAGTATACCTGAAGCACAGAACGTTGTTGAACTTGATTCAGGTATTTCAATAGTAACGGATGAACCATCTGTACAATTTGCATATGTTACAAATGATGAATTAACATATATGTTTGTAGCGTTATAACAATTACAAATAATCGAATTTGTTGGTGTTACTGTTGGAGTTTCAGTATTAGTAGGCGTTGGTGTTGGAGTTTGACATGGAAATAAACCAAAACAATCTGTACAGTCATTAAATTTAACATTAATATCACCACGATAAGTAAGAGTGGTCGAAAGTGGTATAAGGGTATATCTAACACATCCCTCAAAATTACCAGGTGAAGAAACATAATAAGTTGCTTCTTGTTCTACAGCTGATATTGGTGACCCACTTTCAATTTGAAAAATAAATTCAATCCCTGTACAACAGGAACTAAACCCATAAGTACCGATAGTTGTTGTTGGTGTTAGAGTTGGTGTTGGAGTTGGTGTTGGTGTTTCAGTTGTTGTTGGTGTAGGTGTTAGAGTTGGGGTTAATGTTGGTGTTTCAGTTGTTGTTGGTGTTAGAGTTGTTGTTGATGTTAGAGTTGGGGTTAATGTTGGAGTTTTAGTTGTTGTTGGTGTTGTTGTTGATGTTAGAGTTGGGGTTAATGTTGGAGTTTTAGTTGTTGTTGGAGTTCCAAAGAAACATTTGGTCGTTGTTGGAGTAAGTGTTGGTGTTGAAGTTGACGTATTTGTTGATGTTACTGTCGGAGTTGGTGTTGGGAATGTACAAGGTCTTTGAGTTCTTGTTAATGTTGGTGTATTTGTCGGAGTTAATGTTGGAGTTTCGGTTGGGGTTAATGTTTGTGTAGGTGTTAATGTTGGAGTTGGAGTTGGAGTTGCGGTAGGTCTTGGGACGTAAACAACGTATGGACAGTTTTCATTTGCTGCTAATATATCATATTGTCCGTAAATTTCTAATTCTGAATTTATAGTTGAGCTGTCAAAAAAGAAAGGTATTTCCACATTACCTAATTCGTAAAATAAATCAGACATGTCAGGTTTAAATACGAGATTAACAACCTGAAAAAGATAATTATAACTTGATATTACTATTTGTTGATTCATTTTTAATTAAAAATTATTTTCTATTGCTAAACAAATTTCACCGTTTTCAGAGATTAACCTAGACATGTCATTAAATGAAATAAACGCATGTCCACCAATACCCCAACTTTGTCCCCAACTATTTTTTATTCTAAATACTTTGTTCACAGTATCCACTCCATTTATAACATATGCATGACCACCTGCTAAATACCCCGAAATTTTAATTAAACCATTAATATTTGGATAAAAAAGACCATAATACCAATTTGTCCCAACAACTACAGGTCCTAACGTTAATACCGTGGTTATTAATGTATTAATATCAAAAGCCCAATAATATGAGGATATTTTTGATATATTTTGAAGATATCTTGCACCTGCTCTTACTGATGTACCGTTATACGCTTCTCCAGGCCATTCATCTATTTTTTGAGCCTCGGTATATATTAAATCAGGGGATACCACAGGATGACTTCCCGAATGAATAACAGGACCATCCTCAATCCAATGAGTCCATGCGTATCCAACACATTTTGGACTATTCCCTTGGTCTCCCCACCAAATATCGTCCTGCCAATACTTTGACGTTTCTAATTGTGGTTTTGTTAATGTTGGTGTAGGAGTTGGTGTTTTAGTTGGAGTTGGTGTGGGGGTCGGTGTTTTGGTTTTTGTTGGAGTAGGTGTTGGTAAAATCACTCGAGTTTTGGTTGGAGTTGGGGTTAAAGGTGTTTTTGTTAATGTAGGAGTTTTAGTTTTTGTTGGAGTAGGTCTTGGGGGAATCCTATTTATTTTTGACTTAATATTTTCATAGTGGTCGGATATTAAATAGTTTTTATCTCTTTCATCTATAGATTCATTCCTTCCTAATTTATTTTGTGATTTACTAATATAGATTGGGTCTATTATTTCATAAGTAAAATCATCTGATAAACAACAATTCGGACAATCGTAACTAAACAAATCAAATTTGTCTTTTAATAATAAAAAATTATGTTTTACTTCGTCAGCACTTAATGGTTCGGTATACATTCTAAATTGTGATATCCCGCCATCAAAAGTACCTGCAAAATTTTGTTCTAAAATTATATTAGTTTTTAATTCTGAATATTGACTACCACTTAAAATGTTATTTGGTAAGCATTCAGGGTCCTGTTGGTATGTTAACCCTGTTAACGATGTAGGACACCCTGTGAATGTTAGATGATTATGAAGTCCTTGTGTTCCCCCACCCCAAGATATATTAAATGGAACACCAACCTGTTTTTCTTTGTCAGTATTTAATGCTCTTGGAATTACTTCTTCTATATTTTCAAACGTATAAAAAATTCTACCATTAACGTAGATTTTTAATCTACCATTTCTATAATCCTTTTCATCTAACCATGTTTGATTTAATTCGACTAATTCAATTTGACCTGGAACTTTACAACCATTAGTCGATGGTGGAGTAACCAGACTAACTGAATTACCAACTAAAGAGTCTAAATATTCTAATTTTGTGATTGACCCTAATCCACCTCGACTTAATAACTCACATTTATCAAACCAAGTATATCTTTCCCAAACAAAATCTAATTGAATCCAATGTTCAATTCCTAAGAATCCATCACTACCAATATCAATACAAAAATCATATATCCCATTTGGAGTACATAAATTTTCAATAGTATATCCTGTTGTGTATGTTATTCCTGTTGTTTGACAGGTTCCTGTGGTTACACAATCACCAGTAAACTTTAAGATTCTAACCCCAATTTTAGGGTTAGTTACATCTCCACACAATTTAAATGCAATAGCATTTGACATTGCGTCAAATAATGGGTCTGTTTCACACGTGTTTTCAATTGAACCCAATCCATCACCACATGTATCACAAGTATTACAATTTGTAATACAGGTGTTACAACTAGTGTCACAAATAGTTGTAGTCGTAGTTACATTAGTTTCAGGACAAATATGTGGTTTACATTCCCACCCACAATTTGGTATTGGTTCACATTTACAAGAACACGTATCTCCTGTATTTCCAACATATCCACTTCCATTACATTTATCACAACCATAGTTTAAATGTGGGTCATGTATATCACCCTCAGAACGTGGAGGATAAACATATATACATCTAGAATTTGTAACTTCATAATTACAACAAGCACATGTCTCTAAACATGTTAATGGGGTTGTTATCCTAACATAATCACCTAAAATTCCTGCTAAATTAGTTGTCGAATCTCCTTCATTATATTGATAAGGACATGGAGATGAGAACGGCATTGAATTGTAACATAATGTGTCATTTATAAATGTACCTCCACTATACTCATTCCATAATGTTGTTGCAGAACTATCTAATGTAACAGTAATATTGTCTACTAACTCTCCGTTACCTTTAGTTCCTGAAATTATTGTTGGAGTACCGTTAGGTGTTACTAATAACATTCCGACATCACCCGCATAAGTATGGTAATAATTTGTTAGAGTTAATCCAACATTAGTTATTGTATTAGTTAAACCTGATATAGTAAACGTTATTGGAAATATTGAAGCTGTTCCATAATTAGGTATTATTATTCCACTTTGATTTGCAGGAAAACTATGACATCCATTTGAATCACAAATAGTGATTGACAATGAATCTATTGAACCATTATCACCTCCATAAAAATCTTGTACATAAAATTCCCACGTACCATTTAAGTCCAAATATGTGCTTGTAGGTACCGTTCCATCGGCATGATGATAAAATTTATTTTCCGCTCGAGTTCCAAAATAAAAGAAAATATCCTTATTATCAGGATAAAAATTATTTAGTCGTGTTTCACCAGGATTTAAAGGAAATTCGTCAACAAATCTTGGCTTTAATAACATTTCAACAGACCATCCCTTATTAACCCTGTCAGGGTATAATTCATAATCATATCCAAATAATTTGTAAAATCCTTGATAAAATCCACCATATAATTCATGATATATCCCAACTTTACTTTCTTCTTTAGATACTACGTCAAATAACATTTTATCTGTTAAAGTTTCAAATTGTTGGTTGGGTAACCATGTATATCCTGTGACTTGATGTAATTTTAATCTTCTATCAAAAAATAATCTTTCAAATTTAACCAAATCAGGTAATAAACCCTGTGTAAACACAATTGTTTCTCCTGTCATTTGGTCAACAAGACCATTATCAATCCCAGTCAACCCAATGTCGCAAGATGTTTGAGCGGAATAACAATACAAGTCATTATTATTAGGATTATAAACATTTAACGATATAATATTATTTTCAGGATTATATTCTTCATACTCAAGTTTCCACAATGGACTACTGTCAGGATTATTTAAGTCAAAACTAAATGGTAATTTATTACCATCTTCTTGACCTATTAATAATCTTGAAAAAATTACTTCCTCTTTATAATCTCTTTCATCAGATGACAATGAAAAATCCTGAATATCTGATTTATCAATTAGATACCATTTATTAAAATTGTATTGATTTATATTTTGATATGCCATATTACAATGATAAATACCTTGTATCGCAGTATTTATATATAAATAATCGACATGATTGAATTAAACAAAGAATATTTTTTAAAACCTTATTACTTTTTTTTAACGGAAAAAACAAGTAAGCTATCGTTATATTATTCTATTGGTGATTCTTTAAACGAATCTAAAAAAAATGAGGATAAAATAGATTTTGATAAAAAAAATTTAAATAAAGTTAAAAATAACATTTCTTCAATACTTAAAGGAAAAAAATTAAAAACAAAAGACCATATAAAAAAATATTTTGAACCAATCAGTAAAGAAAAAGAAGAAATTGATGAGTTTATTGATTTTGACGGAACATTAAAAAATTCTAGTATACCTATTTTAGATTTGGGGATGACTCCACGCAAAACTACTGACCAATCTGTTGCAATGAATAGAATGCCAAGCAATCCAGTTACAAGAGGTTATAGAAAATATTATGGTGAATCAATTGAAGGAGATGAAGACATTGTTAACGAAATTGACTATTCTGAAGCTTTTGGTTATGAAGAGACTAAAGATATGGATGGTCAACATACCTATCATTATTTGGTTAAAAATATGGGAATGACTCCTGATGAGGCAAAAGAAAGAACCGAACAATTTGGAAAAGATTATACAGGAAAAAGAACAGAAAACGCGCCGAAACAAATAAGAAATAAAAAGGGATTTATAGATAGAATGACTTTGTCTGAAATTGAAAGACAAAAAATGATTAAAGTTGTTGAGGATATTTTAGTGAAAAAAAATAAAAAGACTGGTGAGATTGACGAAAAAAACGGTAAGGTTTCTAAAATAATAATGAAGAATATCGAGGCACTTAAAAAGATGGCAGATAAAGAAGGACTTTCATTAAATCAATTAATTAAAATGTTAAAAAGTGAATAAGGATTTATACGGTAAACAATATCAAATTCCTAATCATACTTTAGAACATTTAAAAAAGTATGAGACAAATGAGACCATTGGTAATTTATTATCAACAGGTTATGTGTCTTACTCATTGTTAAAGAAAATGAAACATAGAATGGAAAATGGGGAAAAAGATAACTTAGGTGGAGACCATATGTTAGGTTGGGTTAACCATATGTTAAATTCTGATAGAAGTAGTTTAGAAAAATCTAAAAAAATAAAATCAGACACTGGCATGCCCAACGCTTACAATAAACCACATAGTAGGAGTGATACAAAAAACTTAAATTCTTTAAATAGACCGAGTAAAAATCATCATGATTTTAGTTCGGATTTGAAAATAACAGAATCTTTAAAAAGAATAAACGAAATAATGTCAAAAATAATTTAATTATGCCAGTATTAGAACCAGTAGATTCAAGTCAAAATGAAGATAATCTACTAACTCAATTTGCGGAAGCAGAAAGAAAAAAATTATTAACTAAAAATGATTACACAACATCAAATCAGTACTCAGCAACAAATCCTGATGCTATTGCCGATGGTGATGAAAAAGGAAAAGGAACTGGAAACTTTTTAGATGTGTATAATCAAACTGCGGGTAATAAAACAGATACCGTTGAAAGAAAAAACGAAATAAAAATAAACAAATACAATTCAAGTAAGACTTATCCAGATTTCTAATGAAACTTTTAAGTACATTTAAAAAACTGATAGTTGAAGCGGCAACGCTTGAAGATTTAATCCATGCAATTAAACAAAAACATAGATTAATCATTTATTATGATGGTGATGAGCCAGGTGGTAGAGGATTACGTGAAATTGAACCTGTTTGTATTGGTCACAGTAAAGCAAATAATAAAGTATTAAGGGCTTGGGATAATGAAGGGTCTTCACATACTGCGTATAAAGGTGAACAACCATTACCAGGATGGAGAATGTTTAGAGTAGATAAAATATTATCATCCAAGCCAACTGGTGAGGTTTACAATCAATCAAGACCTAATTATAATTCAAATGGGGATAGGAGCATGATTAACATTATAATAAATGCAAAATTTGATGAAAATCAACCCGAAGAAAATTTAGCATAATATGAGTAATAATTTAATGGAAAAATTGGCAATATCAAAAGCCATAATGGACAAACACAGTGGTATTAATAGGGGACAATCCCCATCTCAGAGCTTCGATATGAAACAGCCAGAATTACAATCTTTCCAAGCTCCACCTGCAACATATAATATTCCACAAGAATTAATGTCGGAAAGTTTACCACAACAAATACAAAGTAATCAACCAATCACTAAAGATAGAATTTTAAATTCAAGGCTACCTGACGAAATAAAAAAATTAATGATTGAGAATCCCATAACTCCTGTCAATCCTATGTCGTCTTCAAACACAGTATTAACTGATGAATTAATTGAGAAGGCATCTAAATTAATGGGTACTAAAAGACCTGAACCAATTACCGAAACTAAAAAAATTCCACAAACAAATAATTCAGATTTAAAAAGAATGATGAAGGAAGTTGTTGAGGAAGTATTAAGAGAAAACGGGTTACTTTTAGATAAAAGTTCAGACACTAACGAATCAATCGCAATTAAAGTCGGTCAACATATTTTTGAAGGTAAAATTTCAAAAATAAAAAAAACAAAGTAATTCTTTCTTTATTTAGTTTTTTCATCTATTTTTTAAAAAAACTAAATGATGTCAAAAATTAATGTATTAGTATTACCAAGTGATAAAACAGGTGTTGGCAAATTTCGCTCAATCGACCCTCACATTTTTCTTCAAAATATGTATCCAAATGATTTTCATGTGGATATTGATTACACACCTAACTTACAAGACCCAAATTATTGGAAAAAGTATCAAATTGTTCATATTCATCGTAATATTGGACATGACTACGACAATTGTCCAAAAATATTACAATGGTTAAAATCTATGGGTATTATTACTATCGTAGATATTGATGATTATTGGATGCCAACTAAAGAACACCCAATCTATGAAATAATTAGAACCGCTAAATTAAATGAAAAAATAATGGCGAATTTAAGGGCTGCGGAATATGTTACAACTACAACATCAATATATGCCGATGAAATAAAACTAATAAATAAAAATGTTTTTATTTTTCCAAACGCTATAAACCCTAACGAACCTCAATTTAAAGAACCAACACTACCAAGTGATAAATTAAGAATAGGTTGGTTAGGGGGTTCTTCTCACTTACATGATTTGATGTTGATGGAACAATCTATGTCAAAACTAAGCAGTGAAAGAAATGACTTACAATTCGTATTGTGTGGTTTTGATACAAGAGGTACTATTACGGAGATTAATCAAGAAACTAAAGAACAAAAACAAAGACCGATTAAACCTGAAGAGACTGTTTGGGTTCAATATGAAAAAATAGTGACTGATAACTATTTTGGGTTGTCCGATAACTACATTAAACATCTAAACAAGTATAAAGAAGAGGAATATCCAAATGAAGAAAATGAGCTTTATCGTAGAGTTTGGACAAGACCAGTTACATCATACGCAAAAAATTATTCTAAATTTGATGTATCTTTAGCACCAATTAAAAATCACATTTTTAATAGAGTTAAATCACAATTAAAAGTTATTGAAGCTGGTTTCTATAAAAAAGCAATAATAGCTTCAGATATTGGTCCATACACTGTGGATTTAAAACACGCATTAAAAAATGGTAATTTTAGTGACGGTAATGCATTATTAGTCGATGAAAATAGAAATCATAGTGATTGGTATAAATTCATAAAAAAATTAAACGATAATAGAAATTTTGCCGTAGATTTGGGCGAAAGATTATACGAAACAGTTAAAGACACTTACGATTTAAATAAAGTAACAAAAGACAGAGCCGAATGGTATCGTTCACTTATAAAATAATTTTATGATAAAAATTCCTATAACAAAAATTTTATTTCTTGACATTGAAACTGTTGGTGGTTGTAAAAATTATGAATCGTGTAAAACTACTAATCCAAAAGTTGCTGAACAATATGTAAAATACATTGATTGGTTTCAAAAAAGATTTCCTGAGGACTCACAATTATCTTTAGATGAAATCTTTATTAAAAGAGCCGCTCTTGTTCCAGAATTTGCTAAGATAGTTTGTGTTAGTGTTGCGTTTGTTACTGATAAAGGAGAAGTTAAAACACAAACATTTTCAGGTGATGATGAAAAACAACTATTAAAAGATTGTCAAAAATTATTAGATAGATGTGGTAAATTAGATTTTTATCTTTGTGGTCATAACTTAAAAAACTTTGATATACCGATGTTGGCAAAACGTATGATTATTAATGGACTAATGCCACCATCAATACTTCCAAGTTACGATACAAAACCTTGGGAAATCAAAGCAATAGACACCAAAGAGATATGGCAATACGGGGCTTATACATCTATAGGTTCGTTAGATTTACTTTGTACTACAATGGATATACCAACACCAAAAAATGGTGAGGTAACAGGGGATAAAGTACATAGGGCTTATTGGAATGAAAATAAATTAAAGGAAATTACTGAATATTGTGAGAAAGATGTTCACGTATTAATCGACATAATTAAAAAATTAAAAAATTTAGAAATATGATAGAAACAAACGATTTTGATTATTTGTTAAATGATATGGAAGATGATATCACCAATGAAAAATTAAAAGAAATGATGGGAGATTTGGGAATTAATTTAGATGAAATGGAAAAAAAATTTTCAGAGTTTCATCCTAGAAAAGAATTAAGATATGAAAAAATATCTGAGGACGCAGTTGAACCTATGTATAACTATCCTTCCGATTCTGGGTTTGATTTATACTCAACACAGGATTTAGAAATAGGACCATTTGGTAGAATATTAGTGCCAACAGGATTAAAATTTGATATCCCTGATGGTAATGAAATTCAAGTTAGACCTAAAAGTGGGTTAGCAATTAATCAAGGATTAACCGTATTAAATACACCAGGAACAGTAGATTCAGGATATAATGGTGAGGTTCAAGTAATTGTTTTCAATACAAACAATCATTCAGTAACAATCTCAAAAGGAATGAAAATTGCGCAAGCGGTTCTTTGTCCTGTAATTAACGGAGATTGGGTTGAATTAATAAACGTAGATTCAATAAATGATAAAGATAGAGGTAGTAACGGATTTGGTTCTACTGGTATTTTTGATATTTTAAAATAAAATTATGAAAAAAATTTTTATAGATGGCGGCGCCAGAATTGGAGAAACAATTGAGATTCTTTTGGACCCAAGAGAAGAGTTAAAAGGATGTGATGTTTATTTTTTTGAGTGTAACGATAACCATTACGACACTTTAATTAATATTAAAGAAACTAACAAAAATTATAATTTTATTGTTAGAACTGAAGCATTGTGGGATAAGGAAGATACGATGAACTTTTATATGTCCGTTGACCAATGGGGTGATTTAGGGTGTACCTTAGACTCAACAAAAAGAGAAAAATTAGATTTAGACAATCCTAAACAAGTAAAAACTATTAGATTTTCTGATTTTTTAAATCAATTTTCAGATGACGATTATATTATAGTTAAATTAGACATTGAAGGTGCTGAATATAATGTTGTTAGTGATTTATTATCATCAGGTGCAATAAATAAAGTAAATGAGATTTATATTGAATGGCACGATAATTTTTTTAATAAAGATTCGAGTCAACTTAAACACGAATTATCTAAATTAGGTATAATAGTTAATAATAACTGGATGTAATATATGGAAAAAATTGATGTTTGTATAAATGTTTTTGGTAAACCGTGGCAAACTTTATGTACATTAAAGAGTTTAATGAAACATAGTGGTCATTTAATTGATAAAATTTTTCTTATTAAAGAAAAAGAACAACCATATAGTGAAAATATTGATTGGATTTTTGATTATTTTGATAATGTAATAATATACACACCAAACAATTATATGTTCACTAAGTTTCACACAAATAATTTTGATGAATCTGATAGACATTCTGTTAGATATCAATATGGTATTGAAAAGAGTGATAAAAAATTTATATTCATCACACATAATGATGTATTGTATACTGGTGATATTATTGGTAACATGTTAGTAAAAGTTAAAGACTCCGCAGGAATTGGAGAAATAGGACAATGTTGGAATTGTCCTGCTAAACAAGAAGGACTCTGTAGTGGTGAAAAATTTTACGATTGGAACCCAACAATTAACGAAGTATTGAGTTTAAAACTTCCACATGTAAGAACAGGGTTACATAATATTGATAGAGAAAACCCAAAACCAATGCCTGAATGTAGACTTAATGAATGGGCGTGTTTAATTAATAGAGAAATAAATAATAAAGAAACATTTCCTAATAATAATACACCATTTTTTGGCATTTATGGATTAGATTTAGGTGACCCTTGGTTTAAAAGTCTACACTTAAAAGGTTATAAATTCACAGACCATCGAGAAAACTTCAAACACTCATATTGGTCCCCATTAGATGGGGGATATCCAACACAATTAAATCAGGATATTTATAAAATTGCCGAAGAAAACGCTAAAAAATATTACAAAAATAATTTTAAATAAATGATAACAGTTATATACTCAACTCATAAAGACCAAGAGTACAATAAAAATTTTAAAGATAGAATATCTAAAACAATTGGTGTAAAAGATTTTCAAATATTGGAATATGTTAATATGAACCAATATAGTTTGGCGGAAGTTTATAATAAAGGTATTAAAGAATCAATATTTGATATTATTGTGTGTTGTCATAATGATATCAAATTAGAAAATGGTTGGGGTAAAAAATTACTACGTGATTTTGAAAATAACCCTGACTACGGAATAATTGGTAAAGCTGGGTCTTGTTATTTTCCTGAATCAGGTGTTTATTGGGAAAGAATGCAACAAACAATGGTTGGCCAAGTATACCATCATCCCGAGGGTCAAAATAAATGGGTTAATAAATATTCAACAAAATTACCATTTTTAATACCAGTAGTTACAATTGATGGTTTATTTATTTCTTTTGATAAAACTAAAATTAAACACACTTTTGATGAGTCAATTGGTAAATTTCACTTTTATGACCATTTATTTTGTCTTCCAAATTACTTAGATGGTATTAAGATTGGTGTAACAACTTCTTTTGAAATAACTCACGAATCTGTGGGACAACCAAACCAAGAATTTTGGGAAAGCAAAGAAAAGTTCCTTGAGAAGTGGGGAGGTAAATTACCATTAGATTTAAAACCCTCCGAAATTTTTGTCGAAGAAATAAAGGAAAGTCCTATAAAAAACATAAAAAAAGTTGCCGTCATAATACCAACAAAAGGTAAAGTAGAAATGTTATTTAATTGTATTAATTCTTTTTATCAACATTGTAATTCTGAACTTTTTGATATTTTCATTGCAGATACAGGGTCAAGTGATTTAGAAAAAGAATGGATAAGACAAAATATTCTTCATCTTGGAAATATTAATTTAATAGAGTATGATTATTATAATTTTGCAAAAATTAATAATGATGTTGTAAAAAATAATATAAATGATGACTTTGAATTTTTATTGTTTTGTAACAACGACATTAAATTAATGAATAACGTAATATATGAAATGTTAACATTGTTTAAAGATATTAAAAATATTGGTACTGTGGGAGCCAGACTTCACTTTGAAGATAATACTGTACAACATGATGGTATCATTATGTTTATTAAGGATAGGAGGTTAGAAGTCACACATGATAATCTTAGGTCATACTATAGATACACAACATATACTAAAGATGTGATAGGGAATACCGCAGCATTAGTAATGATTAGGAAAAATATTTTTATAAAGTGTGGAATGTTTAACGAAAACTATAAATCTTGTTTCGAAGATGTTGAGTTAAATTTAAAATGTATTACATTAGGATTGAAGAACTATTTTTCAGGTAAATCCGTAGCGTATCATTACGAATCTCAAACCAGAAAAGAAGATGAAAACGATTTAAAAAATTTAAATTCAGATTACATTAATAATTTACAACCATTTGTTATTAATAATTTTGAAAGATTAAAAGATAAAATATTAATGTTAAAATAAAATATGGTTATAATATCAACGAATAACGGTCATTCGTACCTTGAAAAACTTTTAGTTGACTTTGAAAATTTCTTTATTAATAAAGAAATTTGTTTAATTGATACTGGTAGCACTGATGAAGAAAGTTTAAAATTTTTAGATAAAATTAAAAATAAAAAAATTTTTTCTAAATTATCTATACAAATTTTAGAAACACCATATAAAGGATATGATAGCGGAGCCTATATTTACGCAATGAAAAATATAAATTCCGACAAATATTATTTTATACAAGACTCAATTTCTATAAAAAACAAAGATTTTTTCGATGATATTGATAAAAAATTGAAGGATAATACAGTTGTTGGTATTATTTATTTTGATTCTAACTTTTATGATAATGAAGAACAAATTAATTTTTGTACTAATATATTTGGAGTCAAAGATTTTGATTTAGGTATTTTTGGACCAATGTTTGCAATAACTAAAAATGATGTAAATAAAATAATTCAAGATTTGAATTATTTCCCGTCAAATAAAAATGAACAATGTGCAATGGAAAGATGTTGGCCAGCTCTTTTTAAAAGTAAAAATATTCAAGTTGAATTTTTAGACGGGAATCATAATACAACAATATTTGAAACAAACGGATATAAATACCTCAATAAACAATTCGCAAACAGAATTTAAAAAATGATAAAATTAATAATCTTTGACCTTGATGGCGTTTTAGTTGAAGCTAAGAATATTCACTACGAGGCGTTAAACGAGTCTCTTTCAGAAGAATACAGAATAACTTGGGATGAACATATTAGTAAGTATGATGGGTTGAAAACAAATCAGAAACTCGATATGTTAACTAAATACAAGGGTTTGGAAAAAGAAAAACATAGGGATATTTGGGAAAAAAAACAAATAATAACTTTGAATAAATTACGAAATTTAAACCAATCAGATGAACTTATAGAATGTATTAGTCAATTATCAAAAGACGGATTTAAAATTGCCTGTTGTTCAAATAGTGTACGTAAAACTATAAATACAGTTCTATCTAAGTTAGGGATTATTGAATTTTTTGATTTAATATTATCCAATGAAGATGTGACTAATTCTAAACCTCATCCTGAAATTTATTGGAAGTCAATATCTGATATGAAGGTATTACCTGAAGAAACGCTAATTATTGAAGATTCTCCTACAGGATTATTATCTGCATTTAGAAGTAATTCTTTAGTTATGAGAGTTACTTCACCTTCTGATATTACATACATTAAAATAAAAAATAAAATAAATAAAATAAATGAAATTAAATATAATATGAAAAAACCGAAATGGACTGATGAGTCTTTAAATGTATTAATACCTATGGCAGGTGCTGGTTCACGATTTGAAAAGGCGGGATATTCGTTTCCTAAACCATTGATTGATATTAATGGGGAACCAATGATTAAATTAGTTACTGATAATTTAAATATGAACGCAAATTTTATTTATATTGTTCAAAAAAAACACAGGGAAATGTATAATTTAGATACGTTATTAAATTTAATATCTAATAGATGTCAAATTATTGAGGTCGATGGGATTACTGAAGGCGCAGCATGTACCACTTTACTTGCCAAAACTTTAATAGATAATGATAGTCCATTAATTATGGCAAATTCCGACCAATTTATTGAATGGGATTCGAATGAATTTATGTATAAAATGAATGAAAATAATTGTGATGGAGGAATTGTAACATTTAATTCAACTCACCCAAAATGGTCTTTTGTGAAATTAGATGACAATGGATTTGTCACAGAAGTAGCTGAAAAAAATCCAATATCTGATATTGCGACTGTGGGAATTTATTTTTGGAAAAAAGGGTCAGATTACGTAAAATACGCCGAAAAAATGATTGAAAAAAATGTAAGAATTAACAACGAATTTTATGTTTGTCCTGTTTTTAATCAAGCTATTGAAGACGGTAAAAAAATAATAACACACCAAATAGATAAAATGCTTGGATTGGGTACTCCCGAAGATTTAAATAATTTTTTAAAAAACTATAACTATGGATATTAAAAATTTAGAAATTACAGAAATTAAACAAAGTTTATTTGATAATTTTAATGAATTTATAATGAGTTCGGATAAAAGAGTATTTAATAAACTTATCGCAAGAACTTTATTATATGATGAAATAAAAGATATACCTGGAGACATTGTTGAGTGTGGGGTATTTAAAGGGTCAGGTATTTTTACTTTTTTAAAGTTAAAAAACATATTCAATCCTAATAGTTCAAAGAAAGTAATTGGATTTGATTTTTTTGACACTTCAGAATTGTTACAAACACTAGAATTAAATAATGACAAAGAATCAATGTCGGCACTATTTAACGGCAGAAATTTTGAACATGACGAATCATATAAACTTTTTTTAGAAGATAAGATACTATCTTGCGGGTTTTCAAAGGATGATTTTTTATTGGTTCAAGGAGATATTACTAAAACAAGTAAAAATTTTTCAGACGAAAATCCAGGTTTAAAAATTTCATTATTATATATGGATTTAGATTTAGAAAAACCAACATATGACACATTAAATAATTTATGGGGTAATATGAGTAAAGGAGGTATTGTGGTGTTTGATGAATATGGTTACCATAAATGGAGTGAATCCAAAGGAGTTGATAAATTCATTGAGGAAAATAATTTAAAAATTATGGGTTTAAATTATTTTTGTCCGACTGCATATATTAAAAAATAATAGTATGAAAAAAGTTGCAATATGTCTCAAAGGAGCGGTAAGTAAAATAGGTGGTACTCATGATAGATTTTATAATAAAAATGATTTATATAAAATCGGAGAGTATATTGATTACTTAGCAGTTGCAAAATCAATATATAAACATATAGTAGAACCAAATAAAGATTATACCTTTGATTTTTTCCTACATTCTTGGAATCTTGATTTGAAAGATAACTTAATAGAACTATATAATCCAAAAAAATTTTTGTTTGAGGATAATACATTATATAATGATGTTATTAGTTCAATAATTAGTAATTCAGACGATTTTGGAGGTGTTAGCGGGGGATTATCAACAAAAAAATCCATAGAATTAAAACATATTTACGAGATAGAGTCTAAAATAGAATACGATTTAATAATAATTTACCGATATGATGTTTTACTATGGGTCGATATGTTATTAGATAACTATAATACTGACAAATACATTTACGTAAATGGTTGGGATGGGAGTAAAAACGCCGACTTTCACTTTGTCATGTCTAATGAAAATTCAAATAAATTTAAATACTTGTATGATTCTGTTAAAATATACAATAATAAACATTCGTTTCATAATTGGATAAAAAATTATGTTTTAAATATAATAAAATGTGAGTTATCTGAGGATGGAATTATTGCAGGTAAAGACCAAGAACATATGCGAGTCATTGGTAATGACACAAAATTAAATAATATACTAAATAATTATAGATAAAATTAAATGATTTTAATATCTCACAGAGGAAATACACAGGGTCGTTTGGAATTATTTGAAAACCAACCTAACTACATTGATAAAGCAATATCCGAAGGGTTTGATGTTGAAGTTGATGTTTGGTATAAAGATACTAAGTTATTTTTAGGACACGATGTCGCTCAATATGAGGTTGATTTTGGATGGTTTATAGATAGAATAACTCGACTTTGGATTCATTGTAAAAATATTGAAGCTGTTGAATTTTTTTCGCAAATTGAATATGATTACAATTACTTTTGGCATCAAGAAGATACATTGGCATTAACATCACATAAATACATTTGGGTGTTCCCTGGTAAACAACCAGTCAAAAATAGCATTTCCGTGACACCAGAATTATTTAATGATAGTGTCGATAATTGTATAGGTATATGTTCAGATTTTATTAAAAATTATAAATCTTAAAAAATAAAAATAAAAATAAAAATAAAAATATGACAGAAAAAAGAAAAAGAGGTCCCTCTCAACCACAAAAAGAAAAAGAAAAAGAGAATGAATATAAACCAACTCTGACAAAAAAAGAACAAATACTTCAAATAATTAAGAAAAAACCTAAAGAAAAATTTTTAACTGAAAGTCAAAAAACATATTATGAAACTTTAATAAATAATCAAATTACAATTGGTGTAGGACCTGCGGGGGTTGGTAAAAGTTATATTGCAATGAAAGCAGCTTTAGATTTATTGTCAGACTCAAGTAATACATATGAAAAAATTATTATTGTAAGACCAGCAGTTGAGGCAGAAGAAAAATTAGGTTCTTTGCCTGGTAATGTTGAAGAAAAGTTAGACCCTTATATTTTTCCATCCTACTATTTAATGAATAAAATTATTGGAAAAGAGGCTAGGGAAAAATTAAAAGATATGGAAGTTATTGAGGTTTTCGCACTTGCTTATATGAGAGGTATGAATATAGATAATTCAATACTTATTTTTGAAGAGGCTCAAAACTCAACTCCAAATCAAATGAAATTATTACTAACTAGAATTGGATTTAATTCTAAATTTTTTATATCTGGTGACTTAGAACAGTTTGATAGACATAAAGATAAAACACAAACAGGATTATGGGATGCGATGAAAAGGCATAAGAAGACTGAAGATGTGGGAATATTTCAGTTTAAAGACGAGGACATTGTTAGAAACCCATTAATTACCAAACTTTTAAAGAATTACGAAGTATGAGAATAGGTATTGAAATTAATGGTGTTTTAAGAAATACTATAGATAAGGTAGAGAGTACGTATCAAAAATTCATGATTGATAAAACTGATGGTATTGATGATAATTCTTTTAAGTATGAAATCATAAAACCTATCACTAGTTTAGAATTAAAAGAACATTTTACCTTTCCTGATGATAGAGATTTTTTTTCATTCTTATACGAAGAATTTCCAATGGAAATTTTTGGTCATGCACAATCATCGGAGTATACAACATTTAATGATTTAAATGATTTTTATTTAGAGTTAAGAGATAATATTGACATATCAATAGTTTCTGATGAGATTGGAAAATCAAAACCAGCATCTTTGTTTTTCTTATCAAAATTTGGATGTTTAGTTGAAAAAATTAAATTTTATAGTAATTTGACAATTAATTCCATGTGGGATGAAATAGACATTTTACTTACGTCAAATCCTGTATTATTATTAGAATATCCTTCTAATAAAATCATTATAAAATATAAAACAGAGTATAATGAAAACATTAAATGTGATTACGAAATAAGTTCAATTAAAGAACTAAAAAATAAAATAAAACAAATACTAGAATAATATGATGTTAAAAATAATGAATGAGCACTATTTTCTTGATTTAGATATGATAGATGATTGCATACAGATTAAATCTGATATTATTCCAACAGGGTCAACTGCTGAATATAGTATTAGTGTTGTAAAATATGAAACAATAAAACTAATGTTAGAAGTTCTATTAGGTGAAAATGAAGAAGTTGATGACGCTTTAGGTAGTAAAGGGGCGAATCAACTATCAATACCTTTTAAATTGGCTTTTAACACATTATTAAGTAAAAAAATAATAAAATCATACTAAAATTATGGAACAAGAAAACGTATTAAAGTTAGAGAAATCTATTGAAAATTTAAAATCTAAAAATGTTAGGATTTACCTATTCACTCAAGATACTAAAGGAAATCCTAAAGCAGGAATTAGATATATCTATCAACTTGCAATGTCTTTAAAGAAATCAGGATTTAATCCTATTATCTTACATGAAAAACCTGATTACACTGGTGTATCAGAATGGTTGGGAGTTGAATATATGACAGACCTACCTCATAAATCAATTGAAGGTCAGAATTTAGAAGTGTCTCCTGAAGATATAATTATTATTCCTGAAATTTTTGCCTTTGTTATGGACCAAGTTAAGGATTTACCATGTGCAAAAATAATCTTATGTCAAGCATATGACCATATGATGGAAACACTCCAACCTGGATTTGGTTGGGCTAATTATGGTTTTTTTAAATGCATTACAACTTCAGATTTTCAAAAAGATTATATTTCATCAGTAATGAGAAATGTGGCTATTGATGTTTTGAGCCCATATATCCCTGAAACATTTAATAAGTCAAAATATCCTGCTAAACCTATTGTTGCTGTTCACACAAGAGACCAAAGAAAAGCATTAAATTTTATTAAAACATTTTATCTTAAATTCCCTCAATATAGATGGATAACATTTAGAGATATGAGAGGTTTATCTGAAAATGATTTTGCAACATACTTAAAAGATTGTTTTTTAAGTATTTGGATTGATGAAACAAGTGGATTTGGAACATACCCGTTAGAATCTATGAAATCAGGAGTACCTGTTATTGGTAGACTACCATTATTATTTCCTCATTGGTTAAATCAAGATAATGGTATTTGGATTAACGAAGAAAATAAATTATCAGATTTTACCGCTGATTTTATACAAAATTGGCTTGAGGATAATATTAAACCAGAATTATATGATAATATGGATAAAACCGTATCAGAGTTATCGACAGAAACTCAATTTGATGAAAAAGTAAATGAATTATTTTCAGATTACCTATCTACAAGAGAAATTTCATTCGTAGAACAATTAAACAAATTAAAAAATTAATATTAATATGGAAAATAAATTTGATGTATCGGTAATTTTACCAATTAAAACAGCTACAGCCAAAGATTTTAGTATCTCATTTAAAAAGGCAATTGAGTCTTTAAAAACTCAAAAATTACAAATTAACGAATTAATCATTGTTCATACTGATGAAGAAATACTTGTTAATTTTCTAAATGAATTTGATTTTGAAAATTTAAACGTAACAAAATTAGAATGGAAAGATGAACCAAATTTTGGTAGTCAGATTAATTTTGGTATTAAAAATGCCAAATCAGAATGGGTGTCTATTTTTGAATTTGATGACGAATACTCAGGTATTTGGTTTAATAACGTTAAAAAATATTCTGAAATTTATAAAGATGTGAATGCATTTTTACCAATTGTGATTGATGTCGATGATAAAGGAATGTTTGTTGGATTTACAAATGAGGCAACTTTTGCGGCTAATTTTAGTCAAGAAATGGGTTATTTAACTAACGAAACTTTACATGATTTTCAAAACTTTCAATCTTCAGGAATGGTTGTAAGAAAACAAACTATTGAAGATTTTGGAGGTTTTAAACCAGGATTTAAATTAACCTTTGTATACGAATTTTTATTAAGACTTACCTTTAATTCTACAAAAATAATGACAATTCCTAGAATAGGATATAAACACGTTAACCTCAGAGAGGGGTCTATCTTTTGGAATTATAAGAATGGTTCTGAAATTTTAACTGAAGGAGAAGTTAGATTTTGGATTGAATCAGCAAAAAAAGAATATTTTTTCAAAGAAGAAAGACAAATAAAATATGAACCATCAATTTAATGGAATTATTACTTTCAAATTCAGGCGTTTCGGAAAACAATGTTATTGATTTAAAAAAAAGAGGTCGAAAGGCAAAACAAGAAAATTATTTTGATGTCCGAGAGGAGAATGCTGTCAGACTTTTTTTAGTTGAGACTTCTTTAGATGAAAGAAATAAAATTTATAACGAATTTTTACGTGACCCACTAGATAAAATGATATCGTCTATAATTAGACGTTATAAACTGTACCGCAAAGATATGGATTTTAAAGAAATCCATGGTGATACCCATTCATTTTTAATGACAAAGATGGATAAGTTTAAACCATCTAAAGAAAAAAAGGCGTACTCATACTTTGGAACTATCTGTAAAAATTATTTAATGGGTCAAATTATTAAAGACCAAAAAGAATTAAATAGAAAAGTTTCGTATGAAGACATATCAAGTTCTCTTGAAGAAAATATCAAATTTTCATATTCGATGGAAATTGATGTAGTTGATTCGGAATACATAATAAATAAGTTTAAAAAGGAATTAAAAGATTATATATCAGAACAACAATTAAATGATAATGAAAAAAAATTAGGTATTGCCTTGTTAGAATTGTTTGATAATTACGAAACAATATTTGTTGGGGCAGACAATAATAAGTTTAATAAAAATGTCATTTTACTTTCTTTACGAGAAATGACCAATTTAAGTACTAAAGAAATTAGAAATTCAATGAAAAAGTATAAAAAATTATACTCCTTCATATTAGGTAATACTTTAAAATAACCACAAAACTTATATTTATATTATTATGAGTAGGCCAAAGAAAAAAGAAATCAAATTTACTAAAGATTCAATGCTTTCATTATTACAAGAAGTATATAATGAAATTGTTGAACAAAGAAATACCGCAATCAGAATTCAAAATAAGATGTTATCTATGATGAAAGACCATGAGGATATGCAAACTATCGGTCCTGTAATTAAAGAACAACAAAAAATAATAAATGATTGTGTTGAAAAAAAACTTACTCTATCTAAATTACAGTCTTCAATATGGGAAAAAACTTCTAACGAAAAAGAAGATTTTACTTTAGGGGATTTAGATGATGATTTAGTTCAATCAATAATCAATAGGGATGTTGAAAAAACAGACCAATCATATAAAATGTAATTTAAATGGCTTCATTAGATTTATCGAATGCCCTTAACTCAATTGATGATAAAATTAAATCATCCAAGACCTTCGTTCAAGTACAGCAGGACGGAAAAAAATTACAACAACAAATAGAAAATAATTTAGAACAGGCCAAAGAAAAAACAACAACGTCTGTTAATAAATTAAAGGACCAAAAAAAAAGATATCAAAGACAAGTTAAAACTCAAATAGATAATTTATTATCTATAGTTCAGTTTAATATGGGTAGTGGTCCCTCAACAATGAATTATATTAAATCTAAATTCATTGAAATTGGAATTAGAATTGGTCCAAAAATATCCCCTATTTTATTACAAGAAAGTATTAAGGCTTTAGGTTGTTCTCAACAACAAGCATTTGATACGTCACAAGCAATATATATCAAAGTTAAAAGTACTGATTTACAAAACTTATTAAAACGAAATCCTAATGACCCTGTTGCTGCGGTGGCATATGAAAAAAAACCACCAGCTGCTGGAGCATTACCGTATAGTATGAATAGAGAAATGTGGGACAGATTACAACAAGTAAACACACCTGTTGATTTTTACGGGGCGTCTGCTCAAAAGCAATTTGAAATTTCATATGTTCAACAAGATGGTAATGGTGTGTCTGGAGATTTTTACAAAATAGTATTGTCAAATAAAGTAACAGGAGTTAATACTGTTTTTGATTTTTTAGTTGATTATTATTCAGCAATTAAAATTGTTGATATTAATAATTTGTTTCAACAATTAATGGATTTAATTTGTGGTGCAATGTCAATAGAAGCTAGTATCGGAACTGGAGAAATTGACATTAAGAACAAATTTGCATTAATGATTCAAAGAATTCTTGGGTTGTGTTTCGATAGTAAAAAAGAAATTGATGTCACTGGTAATTCTAAAGTTGCTGAACTTGATGGAATTGACGAATCTTTTTTTGATTTTACTGATATTGATTTAAGATATATTGACCAAATAACTTCTAATATTAAATTAGGAGTTGTAGAGTTTGAAGAGTGTCAAAATGTTAAACTTCCTGTAGATAGTACAACAATACTTAATGGTTTATTAAAATTTAATGACGCAAAAGATATTGAGGCCGAGAAAAAAATTGCCACAGGTTTAGTTGACTTGTTAACAGATAACCCTGAATGGAAATTAAAACTACCTAATTCTGTCGATATAAAATTAGCGTGTGATTTAAGTTTTTTAACTAACCTGCCTAAGGCAATTATGTTGGCATTATTATCACCAAAAATTGTTTTACCGTTATTAATTATGGCTAAAGCTATTGGTCAATCCATTGGAGATACTATATTATCCCTAATGGATTTTATGAAAGCGTTTAAAACATACGTAATAGCCTTAATGTCAAAAATTGGTGGAATTTTTGTTAAAGAACTATTTGAAATTATTAAGAAAGACATTAAAAAATTAATGTCTGACATTATTGTTGACATAATGAAGGAAAAAGCAGCTAAAAGAATATATATGATTTTAAGATTAATTGAATTAATCTTATTGATTGCTAGGTTTATAGATGATTGGCGAAAATGTAAAAGTGTTTTGGATGAAATACTGGCAATTTTAAAATCAATTAGTGGTATGATTGGTATGTCTTTACCTCCGTTTTTAGTTGCTGCTTCTCAAATATTACCAGGTCATTCCTCTTCGAGAGCATTTATGAACGCAATTGAAGAGTTCCAAAAATTGGGATTACCAACTGGACAAATGCCAGACGGAACTCCTAATTTAATGTTACAATCACTATTTTCAGGTATGAAAGGAACGCAAAAAGAGGAAGATGAGAACGGAAAAGTTCAAGTTTTTATTAAACCATTAACAATAACTCCAGCAGGAATTACAATCCCTTCAGGGGACATTTACGGTAAAAAAATGTAATATGGATACTATAGAAATTATACGTAATGTTATAAAAAATTTAAATGAAAGTACTAATAAAGAATTATTAATTTCTTTAGAGTATCTGAATAACGATTTTGAACAAACTAAAACATCGATAATTAATCTTACAAAACATTTAGATAATACAGAAATAGCATATAATAAAATTTTAGAAGAATATAAAAAACGGAATAATGTCTAATTTAATGATGAAACCTATTATACCCCTACCAGCCAATAATTTGGAATATAAATATATTTGGTCTGCTAGAGTTCTTGACAATAAGGACCCGTTAATGTTAAATAGAATTAGAGTTTATTTTGAAACTCAAATAGATGGTAGAAATAATCAATCTATTTTAGATTCTGTTCCCGATAGAATTGAAAGTAAAAACACTAAAACAGATGATAAGTCTGATTTATTACCTGAGTTTAAATGGTCTAAATTTGACCCATTTTGTTTTTTACCATTGTTACCAATTTTTTTAAAAGTAACACCTAAAAAAGGTGAGTATGTTAATATACTTTGGCCAAACCCCAATAGTAAGTTTTCAGAACAATATTATATTCAAGGAACTTTCTCTTCTCCTTTAACTATGTTTAACGAAGATTCTCAATCATCTAGAATGTTTGCAACTAGAGATAGAATTACCAATTCAAAATTATTAAGAAATCCTGATAACTATGAATATTATTATAAATCATCAAAAGGTGTTTTTGCTGAGCCTGATGACATTTCAATAATTGGTAGGGGTACTTGTGATATTATAATTAAAAATAATGATTTATTATTAAGAGCAGGAAGAAGTACAAAAAATCCTGATAATAGAAACACAAATATTTCGGCAAAAAAGAATAGAAGTTTTATTCAATTATCTGATTTCAGTAACAGAATTATTGATTTGGGTAATAGAGAAGCTAATAGACTTGAGCAAAATGTACAATATGTTAAAACATTAATTGAATGGAATATTATTAACCCTGAGAATCAGTATAATAAATTTGGGTTAGAAATATTCTTATATAGGTTACCACAAAAAAAAGAATATACGACAATTAATTTACAAAAAGATACGGTTGTAAATTATAATGATAAAGCATTAGTAACTTATCTTTCATTTTCTGCAACATCCTTAGATGAAGTTGTTAACCACGTAAACACATTTATTAAACAAGTAAATGATGGAGAAATTAATATCCCACCGTTCCCTATAAAACCTGTAGATAATCAATTTCCTTGCGTATTTAAAGCCTCTCAGTTAACATACCGTTGGTTAAAAGATTCAACTAACACCTCTTCGGCAGAATATTTGAATATTTCAAAGATGGCAAATCAAATTTTATTCAAAGGAGAAAAAAAAGACGGATTTGGATTAATCTTTTCCAGAAATGTAACAGGACAACAACAGGCAATCAAAAAAGAAGTATTAAAAGAATTTGATTATCAATCAACACCAACAACGTATAATATTTTAGGTGGTGACAAATTATTATTGTTATCACATGAATCTAAAATACCTAGTAAAAGTCAAGTAGTTCTAAATACCGATACTATTGCTGGTATTAGTCAAGACTATTTAGTACAAAATGTTTTATCAAATACTGACCCAATGGTTAGAGGTGATGAATTAATGAAATTTTTAAATTTAGTTGTTAGATTTTTAACAACCCACGTACACGCTTTTCCTGGTTTACCACCTGTTCCTATATCATCAGATGGAACATCATCTGCACAAATATTAGTTGACTTACAAAATGCGTCAAATACAATTCTTAATCAGAATCTTAGAATTAACTAATATATAGATATTTATTATTAAACACAATTAATGTCAATACTTAGGTCATATTTTAATAAGAACAATACTATAATATCTGATACTTCCATTAATACAGGTAAAAATCCTATAACTGATATATTTTATGGTTCGGATAGAACTTCACTTTCTAAAAGTGGGTATAGTAGATTTATTTTTGATTTAGATTTAACTAATCTAATGAATAAAATAAACGATAACACAATCTCCACACAATGTAATGATAATATTACTCATAATTTAACAATGACAAATACTATTCGATTTGATGAAGATTTGTTAAATAGTTATAATTCAGATGAAAGAAAAAGAGCAAGCTCATTTGATTTAATTTTATTTAGAATCCCAAAACAACAAATTGATGACGGTAATTCACAAAATTGGGATGAAGGAGTTGGTTATGACTATACTTCAGGAGTATTAAATACTTTTTATGGTAATTTAGTTTATACACAACCTTTTACTGATAACACTTACTCAGTTAGACCGTCAAATTGGTTTTCAAATACAAATTTAAGTAATTGGTCACAGTCAGGAATTTATGATAACACAAATAATGGAGTTATAAATTTTGATGATTTAGTGAATTATGGATTAATAGTTGATGTACAACATTTTGAAAATGGTAATGAGGATATTAATTTCAATATGACAAATGAAATTAACGATATGTTAAATGGTGTTATAACTGATTTAACTGGTTGGGGAATTGCTTATAGACCTGAATTTGAATTAATTACAGGATTAACATCAAACTATAGTGTTTCATTTTTTACTAGACATACTCAAACATTTTACGAACCTTTCTTACAGACAACCTATAATGATTTAGTTGAAGACGATAGAAATTTATTTGTAGAAAAAATTAGAAATAAATTATATCTATTCGTTTATATTGACGGAAACTATGTTAGTTTGGATAATAGTCCAACTGTAACGATTTATGACCCTAATGGGGACCCGATTCCGACTTTAGTAGACTTGGTATCATGTCAAAGAACTAAAGGTGTTTATGAGGTTGAAATACCCCCAATTAGTGGGTATAAAACCCCATGTCAATTTAATGACGTTTGGTCTAACCTTAAATTAAATGGTACTTCATTATCAAACATTGAAAATGAATTCACATTATTACCTTATAATAAACGATTATCTATTGGTACACAATCAAAAGAACCTGAAATTTTTGGATTTGATTTTTATGGTATTAAACAAGATGAAAAAATATTGAACACTGACACAAGGAAGGTTGGTGTTATAATTAAAAAAGCTTACACAACAAAACATCTTTTAGAAAATATAAGTTCGTTTTATAGAGTATACGTTAGAGAAGGAAACACTGAGGTTCAAGTACAAGATTGGACAAAAATAAATAGAAGCTCAAATGAATATTATTTTATGTTTGATACTGTTGATAAAATACCTAACGAATATTACATAGATATTAAAGTGAATACATCAGGAGAAGTGGATACTTATAAAAGAACCATAAAATTTCAAATAGTAAATAAAAAATAATATGAAAATAGTTAGATTAACTGAAAAAAATATTCAAACTTTAATTAAAAAAGTTTTGTCTGAACAAGAAAATGAAAGATATATGTTCTTTAGTAATTTAGAACAGATGAAAAGACAATGTGATTTGTTATTAGATATGGATGAAAACAAAATTGAAGAAATTCTTGAAAATGGTCATGATTGGGCTCAAGACCACATAGCAACCGCTAAAGAATCTATTGACCAAGTATTTGATTTCTTAATGAATGAAACAAGTCGAGTAGGAAATGAGGGTATTGAAATGGGTATGATGGAAGAAGCGGAAGTGACTGAAAAAAAGAAAAAAAATACACCGACAAATCCGTCATTATGGCAAAAATCATTATCTTGGGCGAAAAGTAGATACAAAGTTTGTCCTAGTGCATATTGTAATGGTGCTGCAGCAAAACATTATAAAAGTTTAGGTGGTAAATGGAAGAAAAAATAATTTACATATTTAGACACTTTACCCAAAATCCATATATTTATATATATGGAAACAAAATATTGTAAAGAATGTTGTGATTATAAACCCATTAGTGAATTTCACAAATCCCAAAAATCACTATTGTGTAAATTCCACCACAATTTGTTTGGTAAAGAATCTAAAAAGAAATATAGACAAGACCCCAAAAATAAAGAGAAAGAAAAGTTAAAATACCAAGAAAGAAAAATTAGATTATGGGCTAACTTTTTATTAAATTACTCAAAATCAAGAGATTGTGAAAATACATTAACCGTTGATGATATTATAGAAATATATAAAAATCAAGAAGGTCTATGTTATTGGTTTAAAGTCCCTCTAATTCCATCCCTAACAAAAAAACATCCTCAACAACCTTCATTAGATAGGATTGATAGATTTAAAGGATATACTAAAGAGAATATAGTATTATGTTGTTATGCCGCTAACATAGGTAGAAATGAAACAGATGTTGAAACTTGGATAAATTTTGTTGACGTTTTAATAAATAAAACAAATAAAACTGAAGAAAAAATTAATACAGAAATTTCTGTATTAGAAAAAAAATTAGATGATATTGATGATAGAGACGAATATGTAATATATGATGAAAATTTAAATAAAACCGTTGTTAAAAATCTAAACGAATATTGTAGAGAAAAAAACATAAGTTTTAATACATTAAAATCTTCAAGAAAAAAAATAAAAAGAACTCCACAAAAAGGAATGATAATTTTAAATAGAACTAAAGGTGAAGAACTTGAAAAACGAATTTATAAAGTAATATCTCCCGATGGTAATGAATATATTTTACCATCTTTGAGAAATTTTTGTCTTGAAAACAATTTAAATGATAGTGGATTACATAGAGTTGGAAAAGGAGAGTTAAAACATTTTAAAGGTTGGAAATGCGAATACCAATTAATATTGTTAAATTAAAAAACCCCTCCAAAAGAGGGGTTAATTTTTTTAATCTAATTTAATATTAGAATCTGTAAAGTAATCCAACTTTACTGGTAGCAAATGGGCTATTAATACCCGTGAAACCAATTGTTGTTGTAGATACACCATCACTATTCTTATAAGTAATTAAATCCGCTAAACTCATAGTCAAGGATAATTTCTTACTAATTGAACAATTCAAACCTAAACCTAAATTTACACCTAAAGAAGTAGTTTTAACCTCACTAACTTTAGTTGAGTTATTTGTTACATCTAATTGTGAAAAAGCTGTAAGACATTTTCCAATTTTCATAAAATCACATCTTCCAAAAACTCCCAAATTAAGTGTTTTTTCAGTGGAAGTTTTACCAACTTCTCCAAGAATACCAACTGAAACTTTATCAGTTACATGATATCCAATTGTTGGATTAATTGTGTAAATACCATCAACATCTGTTGTTTTTGTGTATGACACTGTACCACTTACAAATTTATCGCCCTTTTTCTGTCCAAATGACATGGTTGAAATTGCTAAACCTAAAATTAATAAAACTTTTTTCATGTTGTTTTTTTAATAGTTTATTTGTCAACTCTTTAGTTAACGACTATAAATATACAAAAAAAAAATATTTAGTCAATTCCAACAACCTCAATCTCAAAAATTAATTTCTTTCCTGCCAAAGGATGGTTACCATCTAAAGTTACAGTCTCTTCATTAATTTCAATTACTTTAACGTTTACAGGTCCTTGAGGAGAATTTCCTTGTAACATGTGACCAACCTCAATGTCTGGAGGAACATTTGTTTTTGGTATTTCAACAACCATTTGAGGATTTGTTGGGCCATACCCTTCAGAAGGTTCAATTTCTACCGTTTTTTTCTCTCCCTTAATCATATCAATTAAAGCACTTTCAAAACCTTTAATTAATTGTCCTTGACCAATAGTTACTGATAAAGGCGTTCTTCCTTCTAATAATGAAGAATCAAATACAGTTCCATCTTCCAATTTTCCAGTGTAGTTAACACTTACGGTATTCCCGTTTTTAATTTTTTCCATGATAATAATTTTATTAATATTAATCTAATAATTATCAATAATCAATAATTTATTTTTCTTTATGAAAAAAAAGTTTACATTTGTATTATGAAAAACGCAGAAGTTGTTGGATATATACCAAAATTACTTTTTAAATTTTATTCATATCTAAAAAATAGATTTGACACCCATAGAGAAATAAGCCAAGAGGAATTATACTGTTATGATATTTGTAAATTGTTAATCAACAATTCAAGTTCTAAATTAACAATTGCGCCAGTTTCAAATAAAAGATATATTAAAAATGATGATTTTAGTATGTTTGTAGTAATTGGAGGAGGAACTATAACATTAATTAATCATGTATATAGTTATAGTGTTTATTGTGAATACGATAAACACTATAATGAGTTAATTCAAATGATTGATGAGGTAGTAGAAAAACAAAGAAACGAGTTGGAAAATGAAATAACTTCGAATATTAGAAATTCTTTAAAAAAAATATTAGAAAATTTATCTTGATATATAATTTTTAATAACCGTAGAAATATTTTTTCTCAAAGATTCCTTTAAACTAACGTTAAACGGTCCTACGGCCTTTGAAGGTCCATTTCCTCCATTAATATTATTACCATCGTCATCACTAAGTTGAGGATGATTTTTTTGATATTTTTCAATCTTGCGAGATTTTGATTCCATTTTTTTTGCGGTTTTTTTAGAAACATCTAAAGAACCGTCATAACTATCATAAGCTAATTGTGAGTTGTCATATTTTGAAACTTGAATAATAAATGGGTCAAGCTCACTTTTATCCCATAATCTAGTTCCAGTTGTTAATGGTGCTTTAAAAGACCCTGAACCACTTGTACCTGTGGCCTCAGTTAACAATCTATCCTCTTTATACCACTCTAATAACTCTCTATTTAATTTTTTAATGGACATTAACTATTTTTTTTGTTATATTATATAAATACAACAAAAAAAATAAAAATTATGGAACAAGATATTAAAACTGAAGATTTAGGACAACCATTAGGCGTATTATTCGACACTATAAATTATTATAAAATTGAAGATTTAGATAAATTTATATCCGAATTAAATCACGACCAATCATTATATTGTATAGTACAAGCATGCCAAGCCGCTTTTAAAAGAAATTCTTATTCTATTATAGAATCCGAATTATTATCTAAAGCCCTTAGAAAAATTTCATCACCAAACATTTTAAATTCTGAAGAAAAATAATTTTTGTAATTCAAAATAATAATGTATCTTTGATTTATAAAATTAAAAATTATGAAAAAAGTAATGTTATTAATTGTGGTTATTTCTTTAATTGTTATCTCAATGAGTTCTTGCCGTACAGGATACGGTTGTCGTGGTCGTGAAAGTTGGTCTAAAATGGTTAGACGTATAAATTAAATTATTTGGTGGGTAATTAAAATTGTGGTACATTAGCATTATCATTTAAAACTTTAAAAACGTAAAATATGAAAAAGTACATCCTTTGTTTAGCAATGTTTTTTATTTCTAATGTAAATTATGGTCAATATAGAATTGCAACTATTAATGATAATATGGTTGACTATCTTACTGAGATTTTAAATGTAAAAGTTAGTTTTTATACTATACATGGGTATAGAAAAGAAGCGAAAGATTCAATGACATTTGAATTTGGTGTTATATCGACTCAAGACACTAAAACTGGAAAATGGACTAGTTATTCTAACGATTCTTTAGACGTTCTTTTTGAAAAAAATAAAATAAAATTTCCACTATCAGTACCTTTTATTGTTGTTGGTGAAAGAAGAACAATACTTGTTACTTGTTTAAAAAGAACTTTCGTTCATAATGATAGTGTTAATTAATTACTTACAACTAATATCAAATCGCCATTTAGTGTTTTCATTTGGGGCCATGTTAGTTAATTTAACTAATGTGGCTTTTTTATTATTCGAAACACTAATTGGTCCTATTTTTCCTACCGATGGTAATATGTCCCCATTTAAGTAACCCCAAGGAAACTTGGGACCTAAAGTTCTTATTAATTTTTTTGGACTTTTATGTGTTTTATATCCATTTAATATATCCATCCAACTTTCATTTTTAACTGGAGATGTTTCGGCTCCAAAGACATTATTAAAAGTATTTAAACCCCACCCGTCCATTTCACCTAAATTACGAGTAATAGTATCTCCAGTTGGAACCATTAAACTATATCCATTTTTACTAAGTGATTCTGGTAATGATACACCGTATTTTGCCATAAGTGCGGTACCTAAAAATAATCTAGTCCATTCACTATTCTCACCTCTAAATTTCATAAAATTACCAGGAATATCTGTTTTACCCTCTACCTCAAAGAATAAAATATCGGGCATTGTCAAACAATCAACTGTTATTGTAAGTGTACCTGTCTCTGTGGTCATGTTAATTTTAGCATCAAGACTAAAGTCTTTATTTATATCACCAAAACCTTTTAATTCACTGGCATTTACGGACTCACCACATCTTTTATTTAAAGTATCACCTGAATCAGTTTCTGTGGTAGTTCCTTTAGTCGTAACTGCACCTATTCCTTTAATTTCAAAATTTACAAATTGTTCTCTTTGATAGAGCGGTTTTAATTTAACGTCATTTTGCTGACCCGCTTTATATGGTGTATCACCAATTACTACGTCACTAACACTCGATGGTGATTTTATAATTAATTTACCATTCTTAATTAAGTCAGGAAAAATTTCTTCAAAATACTTTTTAACTGAATTTGCTCTTGCCAATGCTAAACTTCCTGGTGTTTCAAACCCCGCAGGATTTGTTACTTTAGATTCTCCTGCGGTAATTGAAGCCTCAAAACTAGAATAATCAGTATTTGTACTAATAAAACTTTCTATTTTAGGTTTTAATTCTAAAATGTTATTTTTAACAGTATTGGATTCATACTTACCATATTCAAATCTATCACCTAATGGAATTGGTCCGAATTTAGTAGTTTTAGTAACTTCAGGTGTTGGTTTTACAGTGGTAACTGGTGCAATTGTTGTAATTGTAGTAACTTCAGGTGTTTCTGTCGAAGGTTGTTGTTCATAAATTAAATATTGATTTTTGGTTGCACTTTCATGTAATCCTAAAATTCTTCTTTTTTCATCCGCAGATACGTCAAAAATATTTCTCATCATAATAAATTCTTTTATATAAATACTCTAAATAATAAAAAAGGAGACAATTTCTTGTCTCCTTTGGTATTTTGTATAAAGATTGATTATCTCAATTCTTGTAAATCAAATGTTCTAACACCATCAACTGTGATTTTACCATAGAAACGGTTATTAACCATTTTCTTAGCGTATCTCGTCATAATACCCTTAATTGGAGTAAAATTAAACGGATTGTACATAGTTGGAGTTAATTGTAGTGGTACGTACGGTGCGTAGATGTAACCAGTATCTAACAATGATGTTCCTTTGTGTCCTATCAAAACAGTGTTTGCTGGGAAGTAAGGGTCACGATATACTTGATAACGTCCTGCAAGAGTACCTACTCTTTCAATACCCATGTTGTATTGGTCTTGCTCAGGTGCAGCATTTGATACGTGGAAATACTCCAAATCATCAAAAATTGCACTGATTTCAGAAGAAACTACTATCCAGTTTGCACCACCTCTCAAAGTTGATTTGTGGATTTGAGCTGAAACTTGGTTAATTGCTGTAATCAAAGTTTGATTCCAATCTTTTTGAGTATAAGAAGTTGTTTGAGATAATCTCTTCCAACCGTTATAATCCCATCTTAAGCTCCAAGCAGCACCTTTACGTAAATCACGTAAAATTTCACGGTCAATTTCAGCAGCAACTTGTTCAGACAATAAAGCCGTTAATTCTGCTTCAGCATCGATGTTGTGGAAAGCCGCAACGTCTTGAGCCAATTCAGGTGACCATTGTGCTCTTAATTTTCTTTCAGTTACAGAAACTGTTA